>Ga0210403_10000277_pt1 | contig 56648 bp, 48 predicted proteins | sample IncBWC19MmetaG_FD_150863 | JGI IMG/M metagenome (GOLD analysis project Ga0210403, IMG submission 150863) | Forest soil microbial communities from Barre Woods Harvard Forest LTER site, Petersham, Massachusetts, United States - Inc-BW-C-19-M | ecosystem: Environmental > Terrestrial > Soil >...
CCGACTAATACCTGACGTCGGTGTCGGGACTCCAGGCCCAACTCCCGGTTTGGCTTAGCCTTTGCGCTTCAGCCAGATATGCTTCGCTTTGACGTAGCCTCTGTTCGGCGCGTTTGCTCTCAGTGATATCACGATAGATTACGTACTCGGAAATCCGGCTTCCCGCAACCGACACCGGTACGCCGACAATCGACACAGGAACGCGGGAGCCATCCTTGCGCTTCCGCATCGTTTCGACGCTCAGGATCTCGCCTCGAGTACCACGTCGCGTGTACTCCTCCGCCTCAGCCCAAAGTTCTTCGGGCACTACTAGCTCGTTGATCGGACGCCCCAACACTTCCTCTTCGGCATAACCGAAAATCCTGGTGAATTCCGGATTGACCCGCAGAATGCGGTCATCCGTGTCGAGCACAACGATGGCTTCAGGCAGTGTCGCAAACAGTTTGCCTAGCAGGGCTTCCTGCCGGATGAGTTCGCCGCCCAGAGGAACTTCCGCGCTTTCGCGATCCGTCGGCACGGTTTGATTGTAGCGCCGCCTGACAGTTCGCAGAGAATATCGGCTCGACGATGTCCTTGGCATGCCTCATCTCGCCTGTGCCCTAATCCTGATGAGGCATTTATGAGATGGGTTCTAATCTCTCTTTGGCGCGCCGTGCTTTTCTCCCCATTGTTTGAGAGCGCGCAGCACCGGTCCCAATTCGCGTCCCTTCTCGGTCAGCGAATACTCGGGCCGGGGAGGATGTTCGGAATACAGCTTGCTCTCGATCACTCCTTGGGCCTCGAGTTCCTTCAATCGCGCCGACAACACGCTCGGCGCGAGCCCCGGCAGCGAAGCTTCGAAATCCTGATATCGCCGCGGGCCAAAGCGGAAGAAATCACGCAGAATCAGTAAGGACCAACGCTCGCCGATGACATCCAGAGTTCGCGCCACCGGACATTTTAGGTCGTATTTTCTCATGTAACTTGTATTTTACTAGTGACTATGATAACCATAGCCATGGAGATAAACCATATGAAACTCTTATGCCTTGGAATCAGTTGCGCGATCGGCGCTTTCGCACAAACCCCGCCACCCTCGATTGGTGGAGCGCTCGACCGCGAAGTCAGCCTGGTGGAAGCGCAGGTGGTCGGCGCCGCTTCCGCCATGCCCGCAGACAAATTCGATTTCTCACCGGAAAGCCTCAACATCAAGGGCAGCGATTTCAAGGGAGTCTACACCTTCGCCGGATTGGTCAAGCATCTTGGCGCGGCGAACTACTTCCTGTGGTCGGGCGCGGCGGGCGAACAACCGCCGGCCATGGTCGAAGGCATCAAAGGTCCGTCCGGGCTGAAATCGAAAGACGAGATCGTCCAGTTCCTGAAAGACTCCTTCGCCGTGGGACACCGCGCCGCCAAAATGTTGACCGCGGAAAACGCCACCGACCTGGTGCCCGGCCCTCAAGGCAATAAAGTGCCGCGCATCTTTGGCGTCACGTTTACGCTGGTTCACGCCTTTGACGAGTACGGCCAAATGGCGGAATACCTGCGGATGAACGGCGTTGTGCCGCCGGCCAGCGCTCCCCGACCAGCGGCCTCCAAGTAATTACGCGCCGTGATCACGCGCGGGCTTTATGCGCGAGATCGGGCCGTTGCCAACCGCCGAGCGCGGTTTCCAGATGCTGCACCACCGCCAGCGCGACCTCTTCCCGCCACGGCTGCGCGACTGCCTGCACTGCGATTGGTAGCCCTTCCTGCGATGTTCCGCAGCGCACCACCGCGCCCGGCCATCCGGTAAGGTTGTATGCCATGGTGTAGCTGAACGCGGCGAGGTTCTCCACAGTCGCGCCATGCTTCAACGCAGGAAATGCATTGACCGGCGCGAGGATCACGTCGTAGCGCGCCATGAACGATAACATTTGCATCCGCCACATGCTCACGCGGGCCAGCAATCCGCCGAACATCGCCGGCGTCAATCCGGATCCGCTAACCGAAAACAGCCCTTGTAACAGCGGATGTATCTCCGTTGTTCCGCACGCGTCCAGCAGATGACGAAGTCCTGATCCGCCATCCGCCGCGAAAGTGGCAAGGAAGATCTCAAACGCCTGCTCGATTCCTGCTGGCCGGGTTTCCTCCACCGCCGCTCCCGCATCGCTCAGGGATTTCGCCGCTCGACGAACGGTCTGCGCCGTCTCGGCACTCGCCGCAACAATCCCGTTGTCCGTATGAAAAGCCACGCGCAGCTTGCGCACGTCGATGGCTGCCGGATCGCCCAGCGGTACTGGAGCGCACATCGTGTCGAACCCATCGGGACCCGCAAGAAATCGCAGCGTCAGCGCGAGATCTTCCACATGGCGCGCCATGGGCCCCGCCGAGCAGAACATCTGCATGAAACCTAGTGACGGCGGAAAATATCCCGTCATCGGGACGCGTCCGACGGTCGGCTTGATTCCCGCGATCCCCGAAAAATGCGCCGGCAGGCGAATACTTCCCCCCAGGTCAGCCCCGATTTCCCAAGGCGACCCGCCTGCCGCGATGACCGCCGCACCGCCTCCGCCACTGCCTCCAGGGGTGCGTGAAAGATCGTACGGATTGTTGGTCCGCCCGTACACCAGATTGTCGGATTCGAATGCCATCGAAAACTCAGGCGTGTTGGTCATCCCCAGCGGGATCGCTCCCGCCGCCCGCAGCCTCGCGACCACGGTCGAATCCCGCGCGCCGATGAATCCTTTGCGCCCCAGTGTCCCCCCGGTGCACGGAATCCCAGCGCATTCCCAGGCTTCCTTGACTGTGGTGGGGACGCCGTGCAGCGGACCGGTGGCATCTCCTCGCATTGTCGCGGCGTCCGCCTGGCGAGCTTCCTCCCGCGCTCGACCTGCCAGCGAGACGACCACTGCGTTCAGCATCGGGTTCACTTCTTCGATTCGCCGCAAGTGTGCCTCGACCAATTCGGCTGAGGAAACTTGTTTCGCCCGGATCGCGGCGGCCATTTTCGCGGCGGATGCGTAGAGAAGGTCGTCCATAAGTCTCCCCATACGATATCCCATGCACGCCCACGTCGCGAATTGCGTCATGATTCCTAGAAATGACGCGACTCGTCTGTTTCAGCATCATGACGCTCGCTGCCGCCGGACAGGTCCCTTCACCGGCGCGAGCAGCTATGGCCGAAGGTCGAGTCATCAGCGATTTCGACGAAAAACCGCTCCGCCGCGCCCATATCGTCCTGCGCCCTATGGACGCGGGGCTGACCGCGATCGGCGTCGATGGCGACGATAGTGGCGCGTTCCTCATTCGAGACATCGCGCCAGGACGCTACACGTTATCCGCCGAGCGTGACGGATTTCTTCCGTCGTCCACCTGCCTGCGCGCTGGTCTGCGTATGTCGACGGTGATTGCGATCCGATCCGGCGATCGGCTCGGCAGCCTGACGTTTCGTTTGCGGCCGTGGGCTGTGCTCGCCGGGCGAGTACGCTTCGAAGATGCCGAAGCCGCGGTGAACGTTCGCGTGGACGCCTACCGCGAATACCGCAACAAGGGCCGCCGCGGATACACCGTGGTGAAGAGTGCCGTCACCGACGACCGCGGCGAGTATCGCATGCACTCGTTGCCGCCGGGTTCCTATCTGATCGCCGCCGTCTACGAACGCGCTGTTCCTCAGCCGGGATACGTCGATCAAGCTCGGACTAACGAAGAAGGCCGCGAGCTTCCCGCGCTGGCCTACACCACTACGTTTTTTCCGAACACGGTCAAGTTGAGCGAGGCGGTGCCAGTGCGCCTCGAGTATGGGAAAGAAGTCTCCGGGATCGATCTCTTCCTGAAGCTCGTCCACAAAGTCAAAGTCCGCGGACGGGTGATGAGCGGCGTCAGCGGGCAGGTGGTCACCACGGCCTCGATCACTCTTCAGCGCCTGAATTCGCAGAACGTCGCCGGGCTTCCGGCAACCGTGCGCGCGGCTTTCGATCGCGATGGGAATTTCGTGATTCGCGACGTTACCGCTGGGGCCTATCTCATTACGGCGGAGGGCGCCGATGCGGGCAAACGGCTGATCGGGCGGTCGACGTTGACGGTCGCCGAGGAGGACATCGATGCGCTTCAACTCATGATTTCGGCCGAGCGCGCCTGGGGCGGAAGCATTCGCATCGGAAGCGGCGGCCGGCTGGACCCAGCCAAGCCGCTGGTCGCGACTCTCGAGCCCCGCAGCGACAAGGCCGCATCGGTGCGCGCGGATGTCCGGAATCTTTCGTTTCAATGCTCCCTGCTCAGCGATGAGACCTACGACTTGTACCTGTCGAACCTGCCCGACGATTTCTATGTGTCCGCGGTGCGCGTAAACGGATCCGACGTGATGGCGATCGGCCTGGAGAGCGCACAGGCGTCGGCGGACAAACCGTTTGAAGTTGTTCTGGAATCGCGAGGCGGCCGGGTTTCAGGCGCCGTCGTGGGTCCCGATGGAAATATCTGGAGCGGCGCGAATCTCATGCTGATCCCGGATCCGCCGCTGGGACGTCTACAGGCATACCGCGAAGGATCGGCCGACGAGTACGGCCGCTTTCAGCTCCGCGGCGTCGCGCCAGGCAAATATATCCTGATCGCATGGCTGGATGATCCTCCATGCGACGTCTACGATGCTGCTGCGCTGGACGGTTGCCGCGAAACCGGCATGCCGGTAACCGTCGCCCAAGCCGCGCAGGAAAGCGTCGTGTTCAACGTGAAGCCGAAGTCTGTCCGTTAGCATCTGCGAATCCCCGAACGCTCGCGCCGACGCTCTTACGCGTGTATCATCAGACTGAATATGACGAAGCTTATTGTCATCATCGCCGTCGCCTGCACTGCCTTCGCGTTCCAGGCACCCAAAGACCAGGACATCGCGCGCTGGGAGAAGCAGGCTCGCAATATCACCATCATTCGTGATAACTGGGGCATCGCGCACATCTACGGAAAGACCGATGCCGACACCGTCTTCGGCACGGTCTACGCGCAAGCCGAGGACGATTTCAATCGCGTGGAAACCAACTACATCAATGCGATGGGCCGGCTGGCGGAGGCCGAAGGCGAATCGAAAATTTATCAGGATCTGCGCATGAAGCTCTTCATCCAGCCCGACGCGTTGAAGCAGCAATACTCCGCGAGCCCCGCGTGGCTCCAAACCCTGATGAACGCGTATGCCGACGGCTTGAACTTCTATCTCTACAAGCATCCCCAAGTGAAACCGCGCGTAATCCAGCGATTCGAGCCGTGGATGGCGCTCAGCTTCACTGAAGGCAGCATCGGCGGCGATATCGAGAAAGTGAATCTCAATCAGCTCGAAGCGTTCTACGGCAAAACCGCGCCGAGTCATCCTTCCGCGGCGCAGGACGACGAATTCGCAGAACCGGGCGGGTCAAACGGAATGGCCGTCGCGCCATCGAATACGGCTGCGCACCACGCGCTGCTGCTGATCAATCCGCACACGTCATTCTTCTTCCGCTCCGAACTGCAGATGGTGAGCGAAGAAGGTCTGAACACCTACGGCGCCGTCACCTGGGGCCAGTTTTTCATCTATCAAGGGTTCAACGATCGCGCCGGCTGGATGCACACTTCGAGCGGTGTCGACGCAATCGACGAGTATCTCGAAACCGTGGTGAAAAAGGGCGATCGTTTCTACTACAAGTACGGCGCCGAGGAGCGTCCCATCACATCGACCGAGATTGCCGTGCCCTACAAGACCGATCATGGGATGGCCGAAAAGAAGTTCACCGTCTATCGCACCGATCACGGCCCGGTCGTGCGCGAACTGAACGGCAAGTGGGTGAGCTTTCGCATCATGCAGGAGCCCATTAAGGCGCTGACGCAATCCTACACCCGCACCAAGGCCCGCGATTACAAATCGTACCTGCTGACCATGGAACTGAAAGCGAACTCATCCAACAACACGATTTTCGCCGACGCCGACGGTGACATCGCCTACTGGCACGGCAACTACATTCCGCGTCGCGATACGAAATTCGATTGGACCAAGCCGGTTGACGGCAGCAATCCGGAAACCGAATGGCACGGACTTCTCGCCGTCGACGAGACGCCACACTTGCTGAATCCCAAAAGCGGCTGGCTTTTCAACGTCAACAATTGGCCCTGGTCCGCCGCCGGGCCGAGCAGCCCCAAGAAAGAAAACTACCCTCCTTATGTCGAAAATGGCGGCGAATCTGCCCGCGGTCTGCATGCGATCCGTGTATTGCAGAACAAGAAAGATTTCACGCTCGATTCGCTGATCCTGGCCGCGTATGACAGTTATCTTCCGTGGTTCGAAAAGCCCATGCCGGCTCTGCTCAAAGCGTGGGACCAGGCTCCTGCGTCGAATCCGCTGAAAGCGAAGTTGACGGAACAAATCGCGCTACTCCGCCCGTGGGATTACCGCTGGGGAGCGGCGTCCGTCGCCACTTCGCTCGCCGTGTTCTGGGGCGAAGAGGTCCGTCGTCCCGTGATCGCTGAGGCGCGCCGCGAAGGCATGTCCGTCGAGGATTACATCGCCACTAAGGTTCCCGCCGAACAGCTCCTTCAGTCCCTGTCGGCGGCATCGGGAAAACTCGCTTCCGATTTCGGGAGCTGGAAGACCCCGTGGGGCGACATCAATCGCTACCAGCGCCTAACCGGCGATATCGTCCAGCCCTTCAACGACGCTGGCCCGAGCATTCCTGTCGCCTTCACGTCTTCGCAATGGGGATCGTTGGCATCCTTTGCCGCCCGTGCATATTCCGGGACTAAGAAATGGTATGGCGCCAGCGGAAACAGCTTCGTCGCCGTGGTCGAATTCGGCGACAAAGTGCGCGCGAAAGCCGTCACTGCCGGCGGTGAGAGTGGAGATCCCAAATCGCCGCACTTCAATGACGAGGCCAAACGCTACGCCGCCGGGGATCTGCGGGAAGTGTATTTCTACCGCGCGCAACTCAAAGGACACACCGAGCGGGAGTATCATCCCGGATACTAAGGTGGCACGGGCTTCAGCCCGTGGTTCTCCTTGCGAGGCTGCCTTTAGCGCAAAATCGGTTACGGCTTTCTTCGCACCTGGGTTGATCATGACTCAACGGCGGTCATTCCGACTCACTGTTCCGTAGCTAACACCGGCGTATCGCAGTGATTCAAGGCATGGCCGACCTTTGGCCGACTGGCACCCAACGTGCCCCGTAAAACGAGTCCTATTTGACGCAATGATTCCAATCGGGAATCCGAGGATCGTGCCATGAAACGTTTACTTCGCTACGGAAAAATATTCCTTTTCACCGCCTTCTCAGCCATCGCATTCGGACAGATCGATAAGGTAATGAATGCGGCTTCCCTACTCAGTAATACGGCGATTGCCCCAGGCTCCATCATCACCATTAAAGGCACCAACCTGGGGACCACCGTTTTTCAGAACACGGACCCGGCCAATCCACCCTTGAGTGCAATCGGCACCACAGTGAACTTGGGCAGCGCTGTGCTGCCGCTCGACTACGTCTCCACGACCCAGATTAATGCCGTGGTCCCTCCATCTGTCGGAACGGGCTCCCAGACTCTCACGGTCACCTCCTCCAAAGGGACGTTTACGGCAACTGTCCAAGTCGATCCGAATGCACCTCCGGGTTTGTTCTCCCTTCTCGGGACGGGTTCGAACGACGCTGCTGTGGTGGACGCGCTCACCGGTCGTATCGGCGCCTTCGCTCCAGTGAACGCGGGCGGTCAAACTTTCTTGTCGATCTTTTTGACAGGCCTGAATCTGACGGCCTCCCCCACCGTGACCCTGGGCGGCGTTTCGGTGCCGGTGCTGTTTTTTGGAAAGTCTCCCTGCTGTGTCGGCCTGGAGCAGATCAATATAAGCTTGCCCTCTCAATTGCAAGGAGCCGGACGCGTCCCTCTGGTGGTCCAGGCTGGAACTTCCATGAGCAATGTTGTCGAAGTCGTTCTCCTGCCTAACGCCGGCCAAGGTCCGTTTAAGTCCGACGACGGAAATGCCGACCGCAGCCGTGAACTCGCCGCGATTGCCTGGATCCCCGGTACCAGCCTCGCGCTGATCGCGGATGAGAATGACGACGTGGTGCGCGTCGCCGATATTTCGAAAAAGCAGATCACCAAAGTGATCTCATTGCCGCAAGGGTCCGAGCCAGTCGCGCTGGCCGTGAACGCAGCCGGCGCCACAGCCGTGGTCGCGGAACGGAAGCGAGGCAAGGTCGCCATTCTCGACCTTTCAAGCTTCCAGGTTTCGAGTGAGGTGACAGTGGGGATGGGCCCCGTGGGCGTGGCCATCTCCGGAAATCTGGCTGCCGTGGTCAATGGCGACGACGACACGGTATCCATCGTGAACATCACGGCGAAGACGGCGTCCGCGCCGATACCGGTTGGCCACGGCCCGCGTGGAGTCGCCGCTGATTTATCGGGCACCGCTTACGTCACCAATCAGAGCGACGGTACCATCAGCGTCATCACCATGGCTTCGGCGACGCTCGCCTCCACCATCAACCTGGGGACCTCTGTCCGGCCGCAAGCGATCCAGTTGATTCCTGGCACGAAGTTCGCTGTAGTGACCGTGCCCAGCGCGGGGCCGGACGGCCAGGTGCTCATCGTCAATGTGACCACTGCTAACGGATCGCCGGTAACGGTCAGCGCCAATCCTGACCGGTCCGGCGGATCGAGCGATGTCGCTGTGACCGGCTCGACGGCCTACTTTGCGAACCAGACGGGAGGCTCCGTATCGATGTTGCAGATCACTTCCACCGGATCCGCCGCCGGCCCGCCCACCGCGATTAGAGTGGACCTGGGAGCGCGCGCGCTGGCCATCGACGTGAAAGACAAACTGCTCCTGGTCACGAATGAAGGCAGTGGCACCGTGGTGTTGATTAACCTCGCCGACAATACTGTCGCCGGCCGAATCGATGCAGTTCACGGCGGAACCGAGACGGACGATGGCGACGACGATCATAGCGATCGAAACGGGTCATCCAATATACCGGTGGTCACTTCGGTGGCGCCGGCCACCACAAAAGCCACTGCAACGTTTACCATCACCATCAAAGGCAGCCTCCTGACCGGCGCGACTGACGTCGTGTTTGTCGATCCTACGACGCTGCCGGGGAACAGCGGCGGACATGGCAAAGGCGATCAGGATAACGGCCCGTTCTCGTCGCACGATTCCGCATTCTCCACATCCAACATTGTGGTGAGCGCGGACGGATCGACGCTGACCGCAACCATCAAGGTGACTCAGGCAAAACCCGGATCACGCGTGGTGCGAGTGGCGACTCCCAACGGCGAATCCTCATTCGTGGCGGTGTCCGGCAACACCATCCAGATCACGCCGTAATCTGAAGAGGCTGTCGATTTACTCAGCATCCACCGCTTCCTATGGTCGCGGCTCACTGTCGGCGCTTGTCATCCTTAGCCACGCCGTGAGCCGCGACCATAGGAAGCGGTCGATGTTGATGTGTCACACGACGGCCAATTCCGGCAAGACTGAAATTTACTTCGCGGCGGATGTTTTGTCCCAAAACACGGTGCAATCGGCGATCTCGGCCTTTTGGGCGTATAGCCGTGGCAGGTCCAGCGCTTCAATGACATCGGTGTTTTCGCAGATCCCGACCGTACTGAATGCTCCTGCGGCAACCCGCCGATTCAATTCAGAGCCGGGCAGGATGTGGAGAGACGCAGCCTCCGCGTCGGGCAACTCTAGTTTGTGCGAATACGAGAATTCCATGCCCGCGGGCGGCCGACGTCGCGTCAAAAAGTAAATCAACTCGTCAGCCCAAAGCGTCGCTCCCCGCGGCGTGACCTGCTCTACTTTGGCGGCGACTCGTTCCATGTTGTGCCAGTTGTACGTGTTGTGATCCTCATACAACGATTTCCCCAAGTCTAAGGACATCACGGAGCCTACAGCCAGTAAAAGTACCAGCGGCCGGTCGTACACTCGGGAACCGGTCGCACACAGCCCCACCGCGGCCAGAATCGCGAGAAAAGGAACCGTCAGAAGAAAATACCATTCAAATGTAGGATGCGCGGCCGACAGTTCGGCGCCCGTCGCCAGCGCCAGCCATCCGCATAAATAAAACTCCGCTCGCTGGACGCGATCCCACTCGCTTCGCTTTGCAATGAACAGGACGCCGGCCGCCGCAAGCAATCCCAACAGCAGCGCTTGTGACGAATCGATCCACGCGATCAAAACCTCGAAATCGTGCTGTGTTGCATTGCCCCAATTCATCCGTCGATACCGCGTCTGGTACTCGATCAGGTTGAAGAAAACCTGATGCGGTCCTTGAGTGAAGAGCCAGACCACCGGTAGGAATGGAAGCGCCGCCGCGCAAACGAAGGCGGCAAACTTGATCGTCCTGCTTCCCGCCCGGTTGTGGAGCAGGATCCAAACCAGCAGCACCGGCCCCACCATCGCCGTCAGCAGAGAAGATGCAGCGGCCGCACCCGCGAGAAATCCCACTGCCGCCGTTAACCAGGCACTGTTTCGCTCCACTGCCAGAATCGACAGGCGAAACGACGCGACCATCAGAAACAAACACATCCCGTACGCCTGCCCCACTGTGCCGAAAGCAACCACCGGGAAATTCAAACCAACCAGCAACGCAGCCGTCAGTGCTCCCGCCAGCCGCCACCGCGGGAACGGCAATCGAATGAAAACGAAGTCGGCGGTCAGCACTGCTGCACCGCTGGTAAGCAGCGCCGCGAGTGCATGTGCCACGCGCCAGTTCTCTCCGAATATGCGCATCCAAGCCGCATTCCAATACGCGTTAAGCGGCGTCTGCGGAAAACAGAAATCGAGATACGGCCGCTTCCCCGCGATGATCAACTGCGCCGCCAGCAAGTGGAATCCCTCGTCCCATTCGAAGGCTTCTATCTGCGAATAAAGAATCAGTCCCGCCGAAAGGATCGCGAGGAAGCCACAGAGCTGAAAGTACTCGCTGCCGCGTCGCATGACAATCACGATATTAGCGGTTTGACTACAATAGTGAATCGTGACTTCAAAACTCGCCGCACTCATCGTCGGAGCGTCTTCCCTATTCGGCCAGGACTTTCAACTCGAAAAGCAGGAACAAAAAACCATCCTGCTGTTTACGCCGCATCCCGATGATGATACGTTCTGCTGCGCGGGAACGCTCACGATGCTCCAGAAGCGCCGCAACAACATCCACATTTTCATCTACACCAACGACGACAAGGGTTCCTACGACCTCGACATGACCAGCGAGCGCCTGGCGCGCATCCGCATGAAGGAAGAAGAAGACTCGTGCAAGGTCCTCGGCATCCCCACGCAGAATATCCACTGGCTGGGATTTCATGACGGCATGCTCGAATACGCCAACCCACGGGACCTGGTGGAACAAGTCACCAAAATTATCCGCGAATACCATCCCGATGTGGTCTTGACCATCGATCCTGGCTCGGATTACGTGCGCTGGCACAAGACCGATCACCGCATGTCGGCCAACAACACGCTCGATGCGATCCGCGCCGCTGAATTTCGTCTGTACTTCCCCAATCAGTTCCTGCACGACAAGCTCAAGCCCTGGAAGGTTCCCGTGGAAGCGTACTTCTACGTGACGCCCCAGGACGCGAACTACTGGGTCAATATCGATGAGGTGCTCGATCTCAAACTCTCCGCCGCCGCCGCGCATGTCAGCCAGTTCGAACCGTCGATGAGCAAGTATCGCCCCGATTGGGACGCCAACGACCTCGCGAAAATGAAGCAGGGCCTGCGGAATCGTCAGGTGAAAAAGGATGGCCACACCATGGAAGCCTTCCGCGTCGCCACTCAGTTCAATAACCAATGACGAAACGATTTCTGGTTCTTGCGGTTGTGTCCGTGTTGGGAAACGCTCAGCGAATTCAGCTCGACAGGATCGAGCAAAAGACCATTCTGCTGTTCAGCCCGCATCCCGATGACGACATGTTCTGCTGCGCCGGAACGCTCGCCTTGATGGCGCGGCATCGCAACAACATCCACATTATTCTGTACACCAACGGCGACAAAGGCTCCCTCGATCTGGAAATGTCCAGCGAGCGCCTGGCCGCCATCCGCATGATGGAAGAAGAAACTGCCAGCAAGATCCTCGGCATTCCTGCGAGTAATATTCACTGGCTCGAATATCACGACGGCATGCTCGAATACGCGGATCCACGCGATCTGGCCGAGGAAGTCACCCGCATCATCCGCAAATTTCGCCCCGACGTCGTCATGGCGCCCGATTCTGGGACCGAGCATGTCCGATGGCACAAGACCGATCACCGCATGGCCGCCAACAACACCATCGACGCGATCCGCGCCGCCGAGTGGCACCTGTATTTTCCGAACCAGCGCATCCATGAAGGCTTGCTGCCATGGAAGGTTCCCGCGGAGGCGTATTATTACGTTGCCGAGCCTGAACAGAACAGTTGGGTGAATATCGACGAAGTGCTCGATCTGAAACTCGCCGCCGCAGCCGCGCATGTCAGCCAATGGCCGCCTTCATGGGACAAATATCGACCGGATTGGGATCCCAAGGTGCTCGACACGATGAAGGAAGGACTTCGCGCGCGGCAAATCAAGAAGGACGGCCACACCGTGGAAGCGTTCCGGATCGCCGGCGGATTCAATCAACAATGAGCGAACTCGCGATTCTGGGCGGCAAACCGGTCCGTAACAAACCGTTCGCGCCGTGGCCGCAATATCTACCCGCCGATGTCGACCGCGTCCGCCAGGTGATCGAAAGCCGCCACTGGGGCGGCTATCCGATGCCGTCGCGTCATGCCGCCGAGTTCGCCGAACGCTTCGCGGCCATGCACGGAGCCAAGTACGGATTGTGCGTCGCCAACGGAACCATTGCGCTGATCGCGGCACTGAACGCCGCTGGAATTCGATTCGGCGATGAAGTGATTGTCCCCGCCTATACATGGGATGGAACGGCGACTGCGGTCCTGTTCGCCGGCGGCGTCCCCGTGTTTGCCGACGTCGATCCCAACACGTATTGTCTAACAGCGGAAACTGCAAGGCGGGTCTTGACGCCGCGCACTCGCGCGATTCTTCCCGTGCATCTCGCCATGAGATTCGCCGACATGGACGGCTTGCTCGATCTCGCCCGGAAGCACGATCTGAAAATCGTTGAAGACTGCGCGCACGCGCACGGCGGCAGCTATCGCGGTCGCGGCGCTGGATCGATGGGCGACGTTGGCTGCTTCAGCCTTCAGGAAAGCAAGCTGATGACGTCGGGCGAAGGCGGGATCGTCATCACATCGGATTTGAAAATGTTCGAGCATCTGCAATCGCAGACCAATTGCGGACGCGCCAGCATGACCGATCATTTCGATCAGCACGTGCTCGGGTCGAACTATCGTCTGACGGATTTGCAGGCCGCGCTATTGATCGGTCAGCTCGACATGTGGCCTGCACTCGCCGCTAAGCGTGATGCGGCCGCGGCTCGACTAAGCACCGCTCTCGCGACGATTCCAGGAGTCCGGCCACTTCCGTCGCAGCCCCAAATCACGCAATCGGCGATCTATTGCTACGTGTTCCGGTATCTTCGCAAGGAAGTGAGCCGCGACCTGTTCGCCGCCGCGCTGGAAGCCGAAGGCATCCCCTGCGATGGACGCTTCTACGAGCCCGTCTATCGCAGCGACCTCTTTCATGCCACACCCGAAACCTGTCCCCAGCTAAAGAAGGATTATTCGGATGTGCGATGCCCCGTCTCCGAGCGCGCCGCATACGAAGAAGCATTGTGGCTTCCGCAATTCCTGCTGATCGGCGAACCCGGCGATGTGGACGATATCGTAGCGGGCGTCGAAAAAGTACTGCGGAACTTCGATGATCTGGCGAAGGCAGATCCATCGCTCGCCGGCCTGAAAGCCATGAGCCGCGCCGAACGTCCCAAGCACCAACGCGCCCAAAATTATTAAACAGAGCCGCGGCGCCAGCGACCGGTTCCCGACCATTTTTCTAGCCACTGCAGCGCGTTCTTGCGTTATTCCTCGCGAGGCTCTTCTACAACGACTTCCCCAGCCATCGAATCCGAAACACAAAGTGCCGCCTCTCGCTCCCGTAAAAACGCACCGGCACGCCGGGAATCGTCTGCGCCACCGTAGGATTTTCGTGATTGGTCAAATTGTTCAATCCGCCGCGCAAAGCCCAGCGCCGTCCCAAGGCGTTGAACTTCCATTCCGGGTGCAGGTTGAACGAAAAAAACATCGGGAACCGCTGCGAGTTAATCGCTCCCTCCACCTGCGCCATGTCGTTCACTTGCGAGTAGGGGAATCCCGTGCGCGCATCCAGCGCATAGCCGACAGCCCAGTTCCGCCACCGAGTCGGCAGGTAGCCCCAGCTCAAGAAACGGTTGGGCGCGTCCCAGCTCAACGGTCCGGTGTTGTCGAGGATCTGGAGCGGTTGATCCACCGTAACGTCGAACACCGCGTTCGAACGCGCGCGTGAGCGCGTATAGCTGGCCATCCACTCGTATGCCTCGCCGAAACGCTGATGCGTCGCGAATTCGATTGCATCGTAGGCGTCGCGGCGATGATTGGTCAGGTTGTATTGGCCCACGTTCATCGGCACGTAGGCCAGCCCGTTTTCTCCACGCTTGCGAATACCTGTAACGGTCAGGTCGATCCGATGCGGAAGACGCCGCTCCATGCCGGCGGTCCAGTTCTGATACAGCGGGAATTTCAGATTCGGATTCGCGATCTCGAAGGAAGTCACCAGCGGCGGACCCAACGGAAATGTTTCGATGGCGGACTGATCGCGCGGCCGCGTGAACAATTGCAGCGGCGTTGCATCGCGCACTACGGCGTAGCCCGCCGAGAATTTCGTGTCCTTGGACCCCAGCGGCGCCCATGCGACGGACACTCGTGGAGAAAACGCCGCGCGCCGTAACAGCTCGTCCCAATCCTGGCGGATTCCGTACTCGATCAGGAGATCGGGCCGGATCCTCCAGTCGTCCAGCGCGTACCACGACGTTTCGAATCCGCCTTGCGACGCGCGACCGCTCCCGCCGAATACCGTCTGGCGCACCAGCGCGCCCGAAAGATTGTACACGTCGATTCCCGTGCGCCTCAGGTTCTGCGAATAGTTGAGCCGGTCTACATCGAGCCCGGTTTTCCACTGATGTTTGCCCACGGAGGGAAGGAACAGGTTCGCCAGAAACTGTCCGCGTCGCGACTCCTGCATCGAATTCACGTAATAATTCCCGCCGCGAACGACGGGAGTGAGCTGATAGAACGCGCTGCCCTGCGGCAACAAGCGCAGATAATTGCGATCCTCGGCGAACCCCAATTCGAGCAGCATCCCGCGCCGCAGATAGATCTGATCTTTCAAGCTCCCAAACCAGGTGCGTGAGCGGCGGTCTGAAGTGGTCGAAATCGGGTCGAGCGCATCCAGCCCCGTGCGCGGCGCGAATGTGTAATCGAAAAGAAAATCGGCGAAAAGAATCTGCGACGGTGTCAAGTTCGCCTGCACCCGCGTCAGGTTGCTGCTTTCAAAAATCTGCGTGCGATCCTGGCCCCGTGGCAACCCCGGCGCCACCGGCTGGCTGTACTCGAAATCGAGATGTTCGGTGAACCACACCCGCCCCGGTTTGAGCGGACCCGATACATTGAGTCGCGGTCCCCAGGTTCCCAGGTGCAAGCCGCGGCGCGTGTCGAAGCCGGGCAGGAAATCGGTGGCCGAGTAGCGCCACGGATCGTCGCCCATATCGGTGCGGATCGCGAGCGCGCCGCCCGAGCCTTTACCGAATTCGGGCGAATAGCGGCCGCTGGACCAATCCACTGTGCGCACCGCTTCCACGCTAAGCCGCGTGTTGAGTTTTCCGGTCAGCGGATCGTTGATGTTGAAACCATCCAGCAGATACAGCGTCTGTCCTTCGGCCGCTCCGTCGAAGTGCAGCTCGCCGTTCGCATCGCGCAGCACGCCTGGCATTAGCGTTAGAGCCGCGCGCAGATCGCGGCTACCCGTGTACGGCACATCGATGATCTCGAGTCCCGTCAGCTTGCGCTCAGCCGCGATCTTATCCACGTCGACGCCGCTCGTCGTCGCACTCACCTTCAGCGATTCGACCACCTCGCGCACATGATTCAGAGTGAGGTGAATCTCGCGCGTGTCGTCCTGTATGTCGATTGCGAAATCTTTGAGTGGAAAAAATCCATCACGCTCCACATGTGCGACGTAGTGCCCGCTCTCCGCAAACGAAGCCGAGAATCCACCCGTAGGATCGCTCAGAACAGTGAAGTCACCCGAGTCCCCGTGAATCGTGACACGCGCCTGCGCGACGGCGGCATTGTTCTCGTCCACCACGCGTCCGGTAACCGTGATCTCCGCGCAAGCGAGCGCACTCATCACCACCGCCCCCGCCGCGATTGTGATCCACCGTGACACTGGCTCCCATTATAGGGTCGATGTTTGAGGGCGATACAATCAAATATCGAGGTGCTATGCGAATTCTTTTCCTTCTGGCCGGCTCGATTCTCACCGCCGCCGCGCAGAGTCCCTCGGTGCGAATTGCGAACCTGACCCGTCCCGCCAGTTCCGACTTTCGAATCGGTGATCGATTCGAAATCGCGATCGCCGCCGCCGCTAACCAACTTGTAACCGTTAGAACCACCATGCATGGACGAACCGACTGGGGTCCCGGGATCGGTTGGACCGATCTCAGCGGCCGATGGTCCACCACCGGAGCCTTCGAGAAAAGCGACTACGGCGACTGGCGGGAAGTCTGGACCGTCGGAGGAAAGCTGGCCGATCCTGTGGTTCATTTTTCCGTCACCGCGCCATGTCTGCCCGGCGGATTCGGGATGATATCAACCATGAGCCGGGCGGTCAGCGAGGCTTGCGATACTCCGAACGGCCTGCAAACCTTCGGAACTCCCTCCGATCCCGACCCATTCCGAACGCCCGATGGCCGCATCGTTCCGGGACGCGGCCGATCGAATCAGACCGCGGAGGAATATCAAGCCGAAATCATGGAATCCCGCATCCTCGGCGACGTAAATATCCGATCGCGTCACACTGGCGACGAAGCCGCCACAGTAATCGCGAAGATTATCGGCGCCAATGCTCTGACCGAAACGGAAACGCGAAACGTCCTCACCATTATTCGCGCGGCATTTGAAGGCTCGGCGCCGGCGATCCACCCCTCCGCAACCTTGCTCCTGCTTCGCAATCTCTCCGACGCCACCAACGATGGCACGTTGAAGCGATCCATCGCCGAAACCGCCGCATCCCTTTCGCGTTGACGTTCATTCGCTCCCATTCGCGGCTAAAATAAAAAGAGAGATCGTGCCTGCCCACGCAACCGACCTCAAATACCGGGCCCTGCTCGAGATTTCCGAAGCGTTCATCGGCTGCCGCGATTACGACTCGCTGTTGCGCACGCTGTGGGAATCGCTGCACGGCCTGATTCCGTTCGACTATCTTGCGCTGGTCCGCTACGATCCGCACAATCAAAGCGCCCGCGTCGAAGCCTTTGCCAGCGATCGTCCGCTCGACGTCCCGCTGCGCACCGACTTGCCGGTCGAGGGCACGCCGCTTCACATTGTGCTCCACACGGAGCCCTCGCTGTATGTTCCGGACCTCAGCCGGGAAACGCGTTTTCGTCCCGATCTGATGGAAAACTTCCGGCGCTTCGGCGTGCGGAGCGGATTTTGGGTTCTTCTCGCCCGCGGCGAGCATCGCTTTGGATCTCTGTCCTTCGCTTCACAATCGCTCGACGCCTATGGACCTGAGGATCGCGAGCTGATGGAGCACATCGCCCGCCACGTGACCATCGCCGTCGAAAACGCGCTTGCCTTCGAAAAAATCACCAAGCTCCGGAAACGCATCGAGGACGAAAAAGTCTATCTCGAAGAAGAGATTCGCAGCGAGTACCGCTTCGATGAAATCGTGGGCAACAGCCCCGCCTTACGGCGCGTGCTCAAGCAGATCGAAACCGCGGCGCCCACCGATTCCACGGTCCTGATCCACGGGGAAACCGGGACTGGCAAAGAGCTGGTCGCCCGCGCCATCCATCAGTTGAGCGGCCGCAATCAGGCGACCTTCGTGAAGTTCAACTGCTCGGCTATTCCTGCCGCGCTGATTGAAAGCGAGCTGCTCGGTCACGAAAAAGGCGCGTTCACCGGAGCCATCGCCCAGCGCATCGGCCGCTTCGAGCTAGCCCATCGCGGCACGCTTTTTCTCGACGAAATCGGAGAGTTGCCCCTGGAAACGCAACCCAAGCTACTGCGCGTTTTGCAGGATGGGCAATTCGAACGGCTCGGCGGCAATCGCACCATCGAATCCGATTTCCGTCTGGTTGCCGCCACACATCGCGATTTGCGGGCCATGGTCAACGAACAAACTTTTCGCCGCGACCTGTACTATCGGGTCAACGTTTTTCCCATCACCGTCCCGCCCTTGCGCGAGCGCCGCGACGATATTCCGACCCTCGCCCGCTACTTCGTCCAGGAATTCGCCACGCGCATGCGCAAAACGATTGAAGCGATTCCCGTCGAAACCATGACCGCGCTGGTCAACTACTCCTGGCCCGGAAACATACGCGAGCTCCGTAACGTCCTGGAACGGTCCGTCATTCTGACCTCCGGCGCCAAACTTCGCGTCCCCCGCGACGCCTTCGAACCCGCCTCAATGCACGACGGTGTCGTCTCCATGGCGGACGCCGAACGCCGTCATATTATGGAAGCGCTCGAAGTCACCCACGGCGTCGTCGGTGGCCCCAATGGCGCCGCCAAGCTCCTGGGCTTGAAGCGCAGCACCTTGCAATCCCGTATGAAAAAGCTCGGCGTTGCGCCAAAATGAAACCTACGGCTCGAGCCGTCGTAAGCCCTGAATGACATCGAAATCCTGATCGAAGCTGCAGATCCCATCCAGACGGTAAACCTCGACCACCGCCGCGTGCAGCGCGTCGCGGGCGCCCACACCAGAGTGTTTCTCCAGCATCCACCGGGCGCAATCGAGAACCTCCCCCGTGATGGGCAGGACATCCTGGAACAATATTCGTGCCGCGTCGTAGACCGCGCCACCCTCGGGCCAGCGCCGGAGCGCTCGGTAACGGTGCAGGATCTCCTGCAACACCTCGGCGTCGATGCCCGCGTCTGTGCTGCCCTCGGCTACGCCTTCAAGAAAAGCGATGGCTGCCTGCTTATGCGGATGTGCACTCCCGGCAGCGTACATGAAGATATTCGAGTCGACCAGGATCACGGCGCGAGTTTCCTCGCGTCCGGTACCGATTCCCGCTTCATCCGTGCAGGGCTGGAGACGGGTAGCTTCAAGCCAGCCAGCTTCTTGACTGCGGCGATTTTTGCGTCCCGCGAACTTGTTCCGTATTCGCGTTCGCATGCGCTACGCACCAGTTCGCCCAGACTCGTGCGGCGCTCAGCGGCGAGCCGAGTCAAGCGCTGGTGCAGCTCGGGCGGGAACAGAACCATCGTCTTTTTCGTCAACGCCATATATACCTATACATATATCATATTCTCCCGAATCGGGTGAGGCCGATATCTCGGCTCGTGCTGATATATCGGCACATAAAATAATCCATGTAATTGAAAACAATCATAGTTCCAGCGGCAATCGCCCTGCATCTAAAAACCTCAGAATGATGAAGGCTCAATTCCGCGAGCGCGATGGCGAGATCGTCCTCCAAGTCTGCGGCCGCCTCGCCGAAGGCTGGGTCGGCGAGCTCGAAAAAAGCTGGTCGGAGGCCCGGACGCAGTTGGTCGACTTGCGCGGCGTTACGTTTGTCGATCCCGCCGGAAAACGTCTGTTACAGCGGATGCACCGCGAAGGAGCGACGTTTCTGGCGTCGGGGCTGCTCATCCAGGAAGTCGTGGATCAAGTGACAGGCGGTTCCCGATGAAAATCCTCGCGCTTGCATTAATCGCCACTCCGCTGTTTGGGCAAGGCCCGGCGCTGCCGGCGTCGCGCGCTACCGTTCCCGCGAACGTACCCAACAGAGGCTTAACCGATTCGCAGCCGGGGCAGTTTCAAGGCAGTGTCCCGGCTGGCCAGCCCGCGGCTTCGATCGCGCTATCGCTTCAGGACGCGATCGAGCGCGGGCTGAAAAACAATCTCGGGCTGTTGGTCCGCAACACTGGAACCGAGTTCGCGCGCGCGGATCGCATTCGCGCGCTGAGTGCGTTGCTGCCCAACGTGACCGGCGGTTTTTCCGAAACCGTGCAGCAGGTCAATCTCGCCAGCTTCGGATTCCACGTCCCCAACGTTCCCGCCGTGATCGGACCGTTCGGCTTTACCGATCTGCGTGCGTCGGCGTCGCAGACGATTTTTGATTGGACCGCGGTGAAGAACCGGCGATCGGCGGAAGAAAACCTGCGCGCGGCGAACTTATCCGTACAGGACGCGCGAGATCTGGTGGTGCAGGCGGTTGCGTCCGCCTATCTCCAAATCATTTCCGATCAGTCGCGTGTGGATGCGTCCCGAGTGGTCGTGGCTACCGCCCAGGCGCTGTACGAGCGCGCGAGGGATCAGCATCAGGCCGGCGTTTCTCCGGCGATCGACGAACTGCGGGCGCAAGTGGAATTGAAGACCGAGCAGCAAACTCTGCTGGCCCAACAAAACCAGCTCGACAAAGACAAGCTGGTGCTGGGGCGCACGATCGGATTGCCCTCTGGCCAAGAGTTCACGCTGTCGGAATCGGCGCCATACGCGGCGCTGGATGGACTGACGCCCGATGAGATGCTGAAGCGCGCGTATGAGACCCGGTCGGATTATAAGAGTGCTCTCTCGCAGGTCCGGGCTGCGGAGATCGCTCGACAGGCCGCACTGGCCGAGCGATATCCCGCATTGACCGTGGACGCCAATTATGGCGACATCGGAACGAACCTGGGCCATTCTCACGGAACCCTCGCGGTCACCGGATCGCTGAAGTTCAACATTTACGACGGCGGGCGGACGCGCGCCGATGTGGTGCAGGCCGATGCCGTCATCAAGCAGCGCAAGGATGAGATGGCCGATCTGCAAGGCCAGATCGATCAGCAGGTGCGCTCGTCCTTGATCGATTTGAAGACCGCCGCGGACCAGGTAGTCGTGGCGCGGGAGAATTTGAACCTCGCCGACCAGACCCTGGTGCAGGCGCGGGATCGATTCGCGGCCGGCGTCGCCGACAACATCGAAGTCGTCCAGGCGCAGCAATCGGTGGCGAACGCGAATCAGGCGCTGATCTCGGCGATTCTGTTGCACAACCTGGGGAAGGTTTCGCTGGCGCGTGCCGTGGGCGCGGCCGAAACGAGTTTGAAGCAGTTTTTGGGAGGCAGGTAGATGGCGCTCGATACGAAAATGGATATTAAAGTGGAGACCAAGATCGACAGGGAAGTTCATTCGGTAGTCCGAACCGGGACCAGCGCGAAGACCATCGTCGTGCGCATCCTCATCGGTCTGGTGCTGATTGGCGCAGCCGTGGCAGGCTATCTGTACTGGAAGAACGCCCAGCAGTTCGAGACCACCGACGACGCTCAGGTGGACGGATCGATCTACGCGATCAGCTCGCGAATCACGGGCCATGTCGCCGAGGTTTTGGTGGGCGATGAACAGGTGGTCAAAGCGGGCGACGTTCTGGTGAAGCTGGATCCGAAAGATTTCGAGGTAGCGATCGCCAAGGCGCGCGCGGACCTGGCGGACGCGATTGCGACGCTGCAAAGCATGCGCACGGATATTCCGGTTACGTCCAACACCACTGCGAGCACGTTGTCGGGCGCGAAATCGGCGCGGCTGGACGCGTCGGCAGCGGTAAGTGGAGCCGAGCAGCAACTGGGAGCGGCGCGCGCGCGGCTGGTCACTGCGCAGGCCAACGTCCGAGTCGCCGACGCGAACCTCAGCAAAGCGTCACAAGATGTCACGCGGTACAAAATGTTGGTCGACAAAGACGAAATTTCGAAACAACAGTACGATCAGGCTGTGTCGGCGGCGGACGCGGCACGGGCTACGCTCGATTCCCAAAGATCGCAAGTGGCGGAGGCGCAGCAGAATATTTCCGTCGCGGAAAAAGCCGTGGAGCAGGCGCGCGCGCGAGTCGAGCAAGCCGATTCGCAAATTCAAGCGGCGATGACCGGTCCGCAGCAGGTGAAAGGGATCGAAGCGCGAGCGCAATCGGCGGCGGCGAAAGTGGAGCAGCAGAAAGCCATGCTCGATCAGGCCGAGCTGAACCTGCAATACACCACAGTGGTCGCGCCGGTGAACGGCGTGGTTGGAAGGAAAGCGGTGGAAGCGGGCAACAACATTTCGGCGGGGCAGCAACTCATGGCGCTCGTGCCGCTGGATGACATCTGGATCACGGCGAATTTCAAGGAAACGCAGCTCAAGCAGATGAAGATCGGACAGCCGGTGAAGATCACGGTAGACGCCTACGACCGGGAGTACAGCGGCAAGATTCTGCGGATTTCAGGAGCGAGCGGAGCGAAGTTCAGCATCCTTCCGCCTGAAAACGCGACCGGGAATTTCGTGAAGGTCGTGCAGCGGATTCCTGTGCGGATCGTGCTCGACCCGGGACAGAATGACGATCATCTGCTGCGGCCGGGGATGTCGGTGCTGCCGTCGGTGCGGGTGAAATGACGGAAAAACCTTTCACGCAGAGGGCGCAGAGGTCTCGCAGAGGACGCAGATGACTCCTGCAACCTGGAAGCCGAAGCATAATCCGTGGATCATCGCGCTGGTGGTGACCATGGCGACGTTTATGGAGGTGCTGGACACCAGCATCGCCAACGTCGCGCTGCCGCACATCGCAGGGAATCTCTCGGCGGGCACCGACGAAAGCACGTGGGTGCTCAGCTCGTACCTGGTGGCGAACGCGATCATCCTGCCGATCAGCGCGTGGCTCGCGACACGGTTCGGTCGAAAACGGTTTTACATGACGTGCGTGGTGCTGTTCGGCATCAGCTCGCTGCTGTGCGGACTGGCGCCGAGCCTCTCATGGCTGGTGTTTTTCCGCATCATTCAGGGCCTGGGAGGTGGCGGGCTTGCGCCCAGCGAACAGGCGATTCTGGCCGATACATTTCCAGCCCACAAACGCGGCATGGCGTTCGCGATATACGGCATGGCGGTGGTGATGGCGCCGGCCATCGGACCGACGCTAGGTGGATACATCACCGATAACTTCGACTGGCGCTGGATTTTCTACATCAACGTTCCGGTGGCCATCCTGTCGCTATTTTTGACCTCGCGCCTGGTGGAGGATCCGCCGCACGTGACGGCGGCTCGCAATAATCCGGGAAAAGTCGATTACATCGGGCTGGGGTTGATCGCGATCGGCGTGGGCGCGGGGCAGGTGGTGCTCGATAAGGGCGAGCGGATGGACTGGTTCTCCTCGGATTTCATTTTGTGGTTCGAAATTATTTCGGTGACGTGTATCGTGACTGCTCTGATTTGGGAGTACTATCACGAAAATCCGGTGCTGGACATACGGCTCTTCAAGAATCGCAATTTCGCGGTGTGCTTTGTATTGATGTTCATGTTGGGCGCAGCTCTGTTCGGGGCCACGGTGCTGTTGCCGCAACTAGTGCAGACGCTGATGGGATACACGGCGCAACAGGCCGGAATGGTGCTTTCGCCCGGCGCCATCATCATCATTGTGATGCTGCCGTTCGTGGGAAGACTGGTGAGCAAAGTGGATCCACGCTGGCTGATCGCCTTCGGATTCCTGGCCGCGGGCATCGGGCTGCTCAACATGACTCACATCAACGATCAAATGAGTTTCAGGACGATTGTGATTCTGCGCATTTATCAGATGGCGGGCGTGGCATTTCTGTTCGTGCCGATTCAGACCATGACTTACGTGGGCGTGCCGATGGAAAAGAACAACAGCATTTCGGGGCTGATCAACTTTGCGCGCAATATTGGTGGAAGCATCGGAATCGCGGGGTTGGAAACGATTCTGGCGCGGCGCACGCAATTTCATCAAAATGTTTTATCGGCGCATACCACACAGTTCGACACGGGCTTCCGGACCGGCCTAGATGCGATGACGAAGACCTTCACGCAAGGCGGCTACGACGCAGTAACAGCGGGACAAATGGCGTACGCGAGGATGTACGGGATGCTGCAGGCGCAGGCCGGGTGGCTCGCGTATATCGACACAATTTGGGTGTACGGAGTGGCGTGTCTGGCAGTGGTGCCACTGGCATTCTTGATGCGAAGGCCGAAGCGCGGGGCAGGGCCCGCGATGGGCGCGCACTAGGGCCAACGCGCTCCATTACTGTCGTGCCTCAAAAGGCACCTCCTTTCGAAATTTAGATTTGCGGCCGCAATCCTCCGTCAATTCGCCGCAACGGAACGGCATCGCCACAATCACGTGCGACTGCTCGCCCAAACTAACGCAGAAGGCGCTCGCTCATCGTCACACTAAAAGCTAGCTGCATGTCACGTTGCGATGGGAGAATCTCAGAGAACTTCGCCGCCGCGCGGTAGGTCTGGAAGCCGATGAGAGCGCCAACCATTCTGAGCCGAGGATAGCGGTGCGTTTGCGATTCAGGGTCACACGGAAGTGGGAAGTTATTGAGAGCGGGGGAGATTGAGTTCTTAGTACTATCGAGACATGCGGCGGTGGCTACTCCTGTTTGCTCTGCCGGCGCTCCTCCTGAAGGCGCAGCCTTCCACCCTCGGCAGCCGGATGCAGGATTTGAATTTTGTCGCCACGCAATTGCCGAAGCTGGACCCGAACTTCTTTTCCCAACTTTCTTCGTCTGCGTTTCAGCAGTCGGTGAACAGCCTGCAAGCCAACCTGGCCGCGCTGACGGACGCGCAGTTCTATGTGAGCCTGGCTCAACTGGTAGCGATGGCGGGCGATTCACACACCTATCTATATCTCTACGCAGCGCCCGGGTTTCAGCAGTTACCGATGCATTTGCGGTGGTTGGACGATGGAGTTTTCGTCACCTCCGCCGGTCCTGAATATACACGCGCGTTGGGGGCGCGTTTGATACGGATCGGGGATTATTCCATCGACGAAGTTATGCAGCGCCTGGCAACCGTCATCCCGCATGAGAACGATCAGTGGCTGCACTACATGGCGCAGATTTACCTGGCGCAGCAGCAGGTTCTTCAAGGCCTGGGATTAGTTCCGGAAGGATCGCCTTCCGCAGTGACGTTCCAGAGCCTCGACGGCAGCGAGTTTACGCTGTTGATGGACGCATCCAACGAGACGCGCGTATCTCTGCTCTCAGCCGCTACCGGCACAATTCCAGATTATCTTCTAGACACAACTCACTACTACTGGTTCGAGTACTCGGCGCCCAATCGCCTGCTTTATTTTAAGTACAACGTTTGCGCGAACGATCCCGCCCACCCTTTTTCCAGCTTCGCCTCGACGATCCTGAACACCCTCGATTCGAATCCCATTGATACTCTCGTGTTCGATTTTAGAGGCAATACCGGAGGGGACGACAGCATCATCAATCCGCTCTTCAACGGCGTGGTTCAACGGCTTCCGCAGCTTCGCGCGAATCCAAGATTTGCGCTGTACGTCGCGATCGACAAGGGGACTTTCTCATCCGGCATGGACGACGCTGAAGTGTTCAAGCAGCCAAGTTTGGGGGGCACTGCGCGTGTTATCGGAGAACCCACAGGAGGGAGGCCGCAGCATTTTGGCAATGTTGCCTCATTTAATCTACCGGGGTCGCAAACGCCGGGCCAATATTCCCGGCAATTCTTTTCCGCGCCGTCTTATCTTCCACCCGGGGACGCCTATCTTGAACCGGATATCGCGATTGCGACTCGCTCCACGGATTATTTCGCGCGGTTCGATCCGGTTATGGCGGCGATCCTTGCGCGCTCTGGCGGGACATTCCCAACGCAGTCCGGGGAAGTGACCACCGTCAACGCCGCGAGTTACCGGGTCGAGCAAGGAATTGCGCCGGGCTCGTTCGCTGCAGCGTTCGGAACGTTTTCGACGACTCCGGATGGGGTGCTAGTGTCCGGCACGGCAGCTCGGGTGCTGGCGGCGACAGCGTCACAGGTTAATTTCATCGTGCCAGAAACGGTGGTCCCCGGCACCGCCGTAATCTCCATACAAGCTGCGGGAAATGAGATCGCTTCCGGGACGGCGACGATCACGGTGTCGAGCCCCGGCATATTCGTTCTGCAGCCTGCGGACCCACAGCAACCCGGCGCTATCGAAAACGAGGATTCCGTCGTAAACGATGCGTCGCATCCGGCGGCTGTGGGCAGTGTGCTGCGAATTTTTGCGACGGGCTACGGTGGAGATGCTGTACCGGTTCAGGTCTTTTTCGGCGACATCCCCGCCGAAGTGGTCTCCAGCGGACTGGCAAGCCCGGGCCTGTGGGAGATCGAAGCGCGCGTTCCGAGCGGACTATCCGGACGGACCCCTGTGTTCCTGGTGGCTGGGGGCTTGGCGAGCAATGCCGCGACGATCACGGTCCAGTGAGGCTAACGAAATTCGAATGCGGAAAATACGGTGGGGAGTTTTGGGAGTCGCGAAAATTGCGGTGACGAAAGTCATCCCGGCGATGCAGCGGTGCGAATGGGCCGAAATTGTCGCGATTGCTTCCAGGGATTTGCAGAAAGCGCGCGCGACCGGCCTCGCCAAGTCGTATGGATCGTATGAAGAATTGATCGACGATCCGGAGATCGATGCCGTCTATATTCCGCTCCCGAATCACCTGCATGTGCCGTGGTCGTTACGGGCGGCGCGGGCGGGGAAACATGTGTTGTGCGAAAAGCCCATCGGGTTGTCGGCGGCGGAGGCTCGGCAACTGCTGGGATTTCCGGTGAAGATCGGGGAGGCATTCATGGCTCGCACGCATCCGCAATGGGTGCGGGTGGCGGAGTTGGTGCGAAGCGGACGCATTGGGGAACTGCGCGTCATCAACGGATTTTTCAGTTATGACAATCGCGATCCTCAGAATGTGCGTAATGTTGCGGAGTGGGGCGGCGGGGCGTTGATGGATATCGGATGTTATCCAGTGACGCTCGCGCGGATGCTGTTTGGAGAAGAGCCGCGGCGCGCGGTGGGATCGATTGAACGGGACCCGCAGTTTAAGACGGACCGCTTGACGTCGGCGATTTTAGAATTTTCGACGGGTCGATGTGTGTTCACTTGCTCGACGCAGTTGACGCCGTATCAGAAGATGCAGATGTTCGGGACGCGCGGGATGATCGAGGTGGAGATTCCGTTCAACGCTCCGCCGGACCGGCCGACGCGGATATTCGTGGACGGCATCGCAGAGGAGTTGCCGGTTTGCGATCAGTACACGCTGCAGGGGGACTTGTTTTCGCGAGCGATTCTGGAGGATAGCGCGGTGCCGGTGCCGATCGAGGATGCGGTGAAAAATATGGAAGCGATCGAGGCGATCTTCGCGGCGTCGAAAAGCTGACGAGACTGCGCAAAGATCAGTATCCAACCGCTCCCTGTGGTCGCGGCTCAGGACGTTTCGAATATTACAGATCACGGACGGACGCCGGCTGACGCCGGCGCTGCAAGCTGAAGCTTGCTCCACCATGGACGGCTACTCGTACCGAAGCGCTTCGACCGGATCGAGGCGAGCGGCTTTGCTGGCGGGCCAGATTCCGAAAAACAGGCCGATTCCGACGGAGACGACAATTCCAAGGCCAGCGGCCCATAGCGGGACCACGGTCGGCAAGGATGGAAACACGAAGTGGCTGGCGCGGGAGACGATCCAGCCGAAGAACATTCCGGCGAGTCCACCGAGCCCTGTCAACACGACCGCTTCAGTAAGAAATTGCGCAACGATGTCGGAGCGGCGCGCGCCGATGGCTTTACGGACGCCGATTTCGCGGGTCCGTTCGGTGACTGAGACCAGCATGATGTTCATGACGCCGATGCCGCCGACCAGCAAGCCGATGGAGCTGAGGACCACCATGACCAGCGTCACCATGGCGGTGACGGAGCGGAAATCTTCGACCATCTGATCGGCGGTGGAGATGAAAAAATTGTCGGGAGCCGCGAGCGCCACATGACGTTCCTGGCGTAGGACGGCGCGCATTTCATCGATGGCGGCGGGAAGCTGGCCGTGCTTGGCGGCCACTACCAGCATGTTCTCGCGCGCCGAAGGAAACAGCTTGTGCATGGTGAAATAAGGCATCAGGATACGGCTATCGTCCTGGCCTGGAAGCGACATGGCCGGACGATTCATCACGCCGATCACTTCCACTTCAGCGCCCGCGACGGTGATTCGTTTACCGATCGCGTTCTCGGCCCCAAATAGCGCTTTGTAGACATCCTCGCCAATCACGGCGACGGGCATGTGGTGCAGATTCTCGGTGTCGGTAAAGAAGCGGCCGAATTTCATTTCGGCCTGGCCGCTGTTCAAATAACCGTCGTCGGTGCCGCCGATGTTGGGCCCGAAATAGTCGTTGCCCCTGTAGCGAACGCGCCCGCCGAAGTTAGGGAACAGGTAGGGGCTGACATGCTCGACCGACGGGCAGCGTTCGGCGATGGAGGCGGCGTTTTCGTACGTCAGCGGCTTGCGATTGCGTTCCTCGGCACTACGGCCGCCGAAGTTGGGACCCATGCGCATTCGGAACACGATGGCGGTATTGGTTCCGAAGCTGCGGATCACGCCCGTGACCGCGCCGTCGAGTCCGGCGAGGATCGATCCGACCGCGATGATGGTGCCGGTGCCGATGATCACACCGAGGACGGTGAGGAAAGAGCGAACTTTGTTTTCGCGAAGTGTGACCAGCGCCAGGCCGATTACCGAGATGAGGAGCTTCATAGGATTTTCGAAGCCTCCGCCACACGGGGTAGGCTCTGGGAAAGGTCAGCGTTGAACCGCTCACTTCGGTCACGGCTCAGTGTCGATGCTGCGGATTTAGCGGCGAAACCGAGCCGCGACCATAGGGAGCGGTTCAACCTTCGGGTTTGAGATAAGAGCGTCAACTTACGACGTCTCCGAGCGAAGGGCTACGATCGGGTCGAGGCGCGCGGCGCGGCGCGCGGGATAGATCCCGAAGAACAGGCCGACGGCAGCCGAAAGCACGACGCCGAGCACCACCGCATTCAGCGGCAGGACCATCGGCACGGGGGTGAGACTTCGCACCAGGATCGCGATGATCCACGCGATGGTTACGCCGATCAACCCTCCACATGCGGCCAGCATGGAAGATTCCACCAGGAACTGATTGAGAATATCGGCGCGGCGCGCGCCCACGGATTTGCGGACTCCGATTTCGCGCGTCCGCTCGCTCACTACGGCGAGCATGATGTTCATGATCACCACGCCGCCCACCACCATGAACACGCTGACCACGCCGACGGCGGCCGCGGCGATCGCGCCGGTCAACTGGTCCCAGGCGGAAACCAGGGAATCCGAAGATTGGATCGCGAAATTATCCAGCTGCTCCGGACGCAGGTGCCGGAAGGATCGGATCAGCGCCGTGATTTCGTCCTGCGCTTCCTCCAGACGCTCGCGCTGAAGCGCCGAAAAGTTGTAGCTGATCCCTTTTATTGAGCCGTACATCTTGAAGAAAGTCTGATCCGGGATGGCGACGAAGTTGTCTTGCGATTGCCCGAAAACGCTGCCCTTGGTCTTGGCCACGCCAATCACTTCGAAGGGCCGTCCATCGATCTGCACGGTCTTGCCCAGCGGATCGGTGGTGGGGAAAAAGCGATCCTTGAAATCCGCGCCCAGGAATACGACGCCCATGTGCTTTTCGTCCTCGGTGTCGGTGTACATGCGGCCCAGTTCGACCTGCGTGTTGGACATCCCCAGCGCGTTGGGACTCGCGCCCATAATGATGACGCCGTCCACCAGGTCGCCATGATAGCTGACCTTGCCGCCGCGCTGGCTTTGAATGGCGGCTTCGCGCACCAGGGTCGCGTGTTCCTTGATGAATGCGTATTCGTCGCGAGTCAGATTCGGATTCTTTTGGATGGCGTCCAGGAATCGCTTGGGGTCGGGACGCCCGACGAAGGCGACGCGGAGCACGCGGAATCCGTCGTTGCCCATGCTGGAGGCGGTATTGGCGATGAACACGTCCATGCCGTGGATCACGCTCATCACGGCGATGAGAGTGGTGGTGGAGAGAATAATGCCGAGCAAAGTGAGGAAACTGCGGAGCTTGCTGGAGCGCAGCGAATCCAGGGCGACGGACGCGGCTTCGATGAAGGAGGCTCGGGGATGCACGGCTTCTTTAAGGATACGAGAGTGGCGCGGAGTTTGTTCCGCACAATTTCAGTGAGAGCCAAGCACCCCGAGCAATAACTGGACGTGTTCTGGCGCGCCGGTGAACATACCGACCGGCGGACGTCGATAAGCCAGCATCTGGCGGTAGAGCGTATCTTCGAGATTGGCGTTGATGCCCCAGCCGGCGAGGTAGCTGAGGCGAAGATCCTCGTCCGTGTTGATCTGTGCGCCGCGGGTCCACGGCTTCAGATCCTCGGCATTTCCGGTGTAGGTGGCCAGCATGTCGAACACGGAACCGATGTCGATGCCGCGCAGAGATTCGTGCACCGGCGCGTAATCGGGACGATCCAGGCGCTGCTGCACCTCATCGATATTGATGCGCAGAGGATCGGCTTGACCCATAAAGACCATGTCGTAGCCCAAGCCGTCTCGCGTGTTGGCCCAAATGGTGCCGTAGGGAAACGCGGCGAAGAAGGTGGCGAGTTCGCTCTTGATGGTCGGCTGGTCGGTTTCATACAGCGGAACGTACAGCGTGAACATCCCTCCCGGCTTCAGGTGGCTCTTCACCGATTCGAAGTACTCTTTCGAATACAGCGCGGCAGTTCCTTTGACGAACACATCCAGTGGGTCGGACGCGATGACGTCAAATTTCTCCGTCGTCGTTAACAAGTAGTGGCGCGCGTCGTCGAACACGATGTGGGTTTTCGGATTGAGCGCGACCTGGTAGTCTTCGCGGCCGAAATATTTGGTGGATGCGGGCGGAATCACGGGCTCGATTTCGCAGATGGTGATTTTTTCGATGCCCGGGTAGCGCGTGAAGGTCCCCGCGGAAACTCCGGCGCCGAATCCGATGCCCAGCACAGATTTCGGATTGGCATGTAGCAGCGCCGGGAGATGCCCCACCATGCGCTGGAGCTTCATATCGAAGATTTCGGTGGTGGCTTCGACGTGGCCGTTGACGTTCACATAAATGGTGCCGTTATTCCATTCCGAAATCGCGACCGACGAGTTGCGGCCTTCGGCTGTATAGAGAATTTTCGATTGACCGGCGTTCACGCCCATGCGGCGGCCGTAGGCGATCAGGTCGCCTGGAAGGGGATCGATGCTAACGACCAGGAAATGCGTGAGCACCACCGACGCGATCATCGCTACGATTCCGCCGGCGGATCGCCGTAGAACGGGGAACAGCGCGATCAATCCGCTCAATCCGGCGGCGTTTAGCAGAACGCGCTCGGTCATCTGCGTGCCGATCCAGGGGATCAACACGAGGCTGACGGCGAGGGCGCCTACGATTCCGCCTAATGTGTTCGCGGCATAAATTCCTCCGGCGACGCGGCCGGATTCCTCGCCGGGCCGGGCTGCGGCGGCGCACGCGAGGGGAAAGCTCGCGCCCCAGAAAAGCGTCGGAGGAAGGATGGCCCACAGGCAGCGCTTCAAGTCGAGCGTGTACATGTGCCATCCGTCTTGCGTGGTAAGCACGTCGTCGCTCCACACTGGAAGCACGTGGACGACGGTGTAGGCGGTCCACGCCATCCCCAGCATCAGCAGGATTTGCGACCATCCGAGTGCGGCTTGCGAGCGGCCTTTTCGCGCGATCCACGATCCGGCCGCGCTGCCGATGGCGAGTCCGCCCAGAAAGACGGCCAGGATGATCGAGAAGACGTAGACCGTCCCCAGCAGGAGCATGCCGAGGGTGCGGGTCCACACGACTTCTGCGCCGAGTGCGGTGGCGCCGGACAGCGCGATGCATAGATACACCGGCCAGCGGTCAAACTTCGGCGCGTCGGTTGCATTTTCTTCGACCAGCACCGGCGCATTCACGAAGCGCGCTGCGAAATAACTGATCGCGGCGACCACGATATTGATGCCAGCCGCGACCCACGTCGTTACGGAGAGATTATAGAGCCGCAACAGATAAAATCCGGCCAGCAGGCATCCGAACACTGCGCCCGCCGTATTGCCACCGTAAAGGTATCCCCACCAGGAGACGCCTTGCGGAGTGCTCCTGATCCAGCGCACGATCGCGGGAAGCGACGCGCCCATCAGGATGGTCGGGGGCAGCATACATAGCGCGGCGAGCATTCCGCGCAACAGCATGCCGGGCATCCCATGTTCGGCGCCGGCGAAATATACGCGGCTTAGGACCGGCAGCAGGATTTTCACCAGGATCCCGAAAACAGCGATGCCGAACTCGAGTGCGGCGTAGATCCGCAGCGGATGCTGATTGGTCCAGCGGCGCGGCAACCACAGGCTTCCGATGCACAGTCCGCCCATGAAGGTGGCGAGCAGAATCCCCATGGAGACGGACGTGGATCCGATGACGAGCTGTAGGAGTTGGTACCAGACCACCTCATAAATCAGGGCGGCGCAGCCCGAAGCCGCGAACAGGAGCAGGAGTAGTGAGAAGTAAGCGGGAGTCACAGAACTGTGCAGCGTAGCACAGTTTTTGTGGAGCGGGCTTTAAGAGGTTGCGGGCAAGGTCGGGACCCGGTCGCTACGCTCGCGGCTCGGTTAAGCACAGAGCCGCGAGCGACGGCGACCGGGTTCTGACGGCTAGTTCAGCGCCGACGCCACATCCGCGTGACACAACAGGCACGCGGCTTGGAAATCCGCGGACGCGACCGTATACAACTGCCCGCGCCAGATCCAGGATGTTTCACCAACGAACTGGTGGCCATCCGTGAAGGCGCCGGCTTTGGAGACTAGCAGAGTGGCTTCGCGATCGTGCAGTCGGTAGCGGATTTCAGCCGTTCCGGCTCCAGTCTGCCGCGCGCCCAGCAGACGAACCTGTACGGCGGGTGTCAAAGGAACGTCCAGGCCGCAGCGGGTTTTCATCCATTGCTGAATCTCGCTCGCGCGGTCAGATTGGATGGAAGCCGCGCGCGGATGCAGAGCCCACGCACTCGCAATTACCGCCATCAGGGCAAACGCCAGCTTCCATTCGAGGACCGGCCGGGGCCGCGCCTTGGAAGTGCGGACGCGATCCCACAATTCATCCGGCGCGGCGACCTCTCCAAGATGACGATCCAGCACCGGTTCGATCCAGCTTCTATGCATGGCCTTCTCTCCGCAAATTCGCCAGTCGTTTTTCCAGAATTTTATGCGCCCGATTCAGCCGCGAGGCTACGGTTCCCTGCGAACACCCCAGAATGGCGGCGATCTCCTCATAGGACAGGCCTTCGGTGTAGCGCAGGACGACTACCATGCGCTGTTCGGGAGCCAGTTTGGCGATTCCGCGCTGCACCTGCGCCTCGATTTCAGTGCGTAATAAATTGTGGAGCGCGGTTTCCCGGGAGGAGGTGAACAGATGCAGGACATCCTCCATCAGCAGCCGGATCCGGCGGGTGCGGCGATGGTGGTCCAGGCAACGATTGACCACCAGACGATAAAGCCAGGATTCAAATCCAGCGTCGCCGCGGAAATCCTTGAGGCTTGAGAGCAGCTTTACGAAGACGTCCTGCGCGATGTCAAGCGCGACAGTGCGCTCGCCGGAGTAGCGCAAGGCGATCGAGTAGACTTTGTCCTGATAGGTTTCAAAAAGGGCCCGGAATGCATCCGGATCGCCGCGGCGGCAAGCCTCGATCACCTCGAAATCGTTCCCGTCGAGCACCATGGGCGTATCTTTCAGCTTAGACGTTTGTGCAGGCGAGAACCTTCCCGCAAACGGAATTTGGCCCTTGATAAACATGCGCGGCCAACGGTTAGCGTCCGGCATCGCGTGTCCCAATCGTTATTGCGTTGTAACGCAGTTCTGATAAACTGAGGGGCATTCGGGTTTGGCAGAGGGCAGTTCTGACGAAATAATTCACTTCAGGGGAGCAGTATGACTCGATTCACACGCGCAGCACTTCTTGGTTTCCTGATTTCCGCATCCGCCTGGTGCCAGGCGACCGCCGGACTTGGGACGATCTCCGGTACGGTTCGCGATGCGTCGGGATCGGCTGTTCCCGCGGCCAAAGTCGTTGTATCGAACACGGCCCTCGGTGTGACCCGTGAGATCGTGACTACGGACGCTGGAATCTTTGTTGCCCCGGCCCTGGTTCCGGCCACCGGCTATAAGGTGAAGATCGAAAAAGCGGGCTTCGCCGCATATGAAGCCGTCGACATTTCGCTGCAAGTTGGCGAAACCGTGAATTTGAGTGTGGCGCTCACCGTGGGTGCCGTCACGCAGTCAGTAGACGTGACCGCCGTAGGGACGCTGGTCGACGACACCAAGACGGAACTTTCCGCGATCGTCGACAACCGTATGATCGCCGAGCTGCCCATCAACGGCCGCCGGGTGGATCAATTCGTGACTCTCGCACCCGGCGTCACTAAAGACGCCGACTTCGGGCTGGTCACGTTCCGCGGCATCGCCGGCGGAAACAGCTTTCTGATCGACGGCAACGACACCACCAATCAGTACTACAACGAGAATGCCGGCCGGACCCGTCTCGGCGCGCAGATTTCGCAGGACGCGGTGCAGGAGTTCCAGGTGCTCACGGCGTCTTACTCGGCGGAGTTCGGCAGGGCCAGCGGCGGAGTGGTCAACACCATCACCAAAAGCGGGACCAACGATTTCCACGGCACCTTCTTTTGGTTCTTCCGGAACCGCACGCTGGATGCGATCGACCGCTACTCCATCGTGAACAACACGTATTTCAATCCTCCGGAAGTCCGGCATCAGACCGGCGGCACCATCGGCGGGCCGATCGTGAAAGACAAGCTGTTCGCCTTCTTCGACACGGAAATCCAGCGGCGGACTTTTCCGATGGTCGATACCATCATCAACCCGAACGTGAGTCAAAGCACTCAAGCCTGGATCGGTTGTACGACGCCGGCCACCCCGGCGCAGTGCGCGGCCATCAACAGCGTCCTGCCGCGACTGTTCGGCCTGACGCCCCGCAATGGCAACCAGTCGCTGTACTTTCTGAAACTGGATTATCGCCCCAACGAGCATCATTCGTTCAGCGCCAGCATGAACTATCTGAAGTGGCTTTCCATGAACGGAATTCAGACCGGAATCGTGTCGACCAGCGGCGCCGCGGTGGGAACCAACGGCGACGATTCGGTTCGCGACCGCATCGGAAAGCTACAGTGGACCTGGGTTCCGAGTGGACGCGTCGTCAATGAGGCGCGCTTCGGCTGGTTCAAGGATCGGCAAGCGGACGATTTCGATCCGGCGTTACAGGCGGGCTACCCGATCGGCAACGTCAGCCTTTCCGTGGCAGGCGTCGGTACGTTGGGCGGCTACAACATCCTGCCGCGCATTCTCCCCAGCGAGAATCGTTATCAATGGGTGGACAATCTGTCCTGGGTAAAGGGCAGCCACACTTTCAAATTCGGATTCGATATCGCCCGCACCGAAGACTTCTCCAACAGTCTCAGCAACCGCGCAGGCACGTTCACCTATTCCAACGTCACCACCTTCGCCCAGGACTTCACCAATCCCGCGCCGGGGCCCAGTCACTGGTCCACTTACTCTCAGGTCTTTGGAAATCCGATCGTCGACACCACCATTACGGATCTGGGTTTCTACGCCCAAGACACCTGGAAAATCACTCCTAAGCTGACCGCTAACTACGGCTTGCGCTACGAATACTCGGTTCTGCCGCAGCCTCCGATCACCAATCCCAACTATCCGCAGACCGGTCATATTCCGTCCGCGGGCAAGAATTTCGCGCCGCGCATTGGGCTCGCGTACTCGATCAATAGCAAGACCGTAGTGCGCGCCGGCTATGGGCTGTATTACGCGCGGTACATATCCGCGATGATCAGCAACTTTTTCACTCTGAACGATCTATATACCCAAAGTTTGACCATCCAGAGTCCCACTACCGCGGGTGCGCCGATCTATCCCATCCCGCTGACCAGCCCGGCGGGAGCATTGGCATCGAACCGAGCCATCACGTTCGCGGCGCCGAATATGCGGAATCCCTACACGGAGCAGTTGGATGTCGCCATCGAACGAGCGCTTCCCCAGGGCATGACGCTGACCGTGGGGTACATCATGAATCGCGGAAAGCGCCTCTTCACGGTTCGCGATCTCAACATCGGGCCGCTCAGCTCGCAAGTTTACAACTTCAATATTCTGGATTCCAACTTCAACCCGACCGGCCAAGTCTACAGCACGCCGCTGTATCTTCTCGCCAACCGCGTCGATACTAGGTACGGTCACATCAATCAGGTGGAGAACGGCGGAAAACAATGGTATGATGCCATGACGGTCCAGTTGAACAAGCGTTTCAACGGCACGTTCCAGGGCGGGATCACTTACACCTGGTCGCACGAGCTGGACGAGAATCAGGAATCGGGCAGCAACGCGATCTTCTTCAGCAGCGGCCCAATGGGGCTCTACAACGGCTCGTATAGCCTCGACAAAGGGAATGGCAATCTGGACCAGCGCCACCGTTTTAACGCGACCCTCATCGCGCGCCCGAAATTCATGAAAAGCAATAACGCGTTCGCGAAATACGTAGTGAACGGCTGGGAATTGGCTGGGATTGGGACGCTGGCCAGCCGGCGCCCGATCTTCGAATCGGTTCCTTTCTCATCGACCATCAATCTTCCACAAGCGTTCACCGGCACTCTTGATGGCTTGGGCGGCGACAGCCGCGTTCCGTTCCTGCCGAATAACCCTTTACATAGCGATCCGATCACGCGTGGCGATGCTCGCCTCTCGAAAACCTTTCCTATTCGAGAGAACATGCCCCTCACGTTGCTGTTCGAGGTCTTTAATCTGACGAACACCATGAGCAACACGGGCGTGATTACAACGGGCTATACTGCGGCAAACAAGGGAACGGCCGCGGTACCGAACTTCGTGATCGCTCCCTGCGGCTCCGCTACAGCGACAACCTGCGCGCCGACGACTCCGGGGTTGGGCAGTGCTTCCGCCGGATTCCCTGACGGGACCAACGCACGGCGGGCCCAGGTCGGCGTCCGCTTTACGTTCTAGAATGAGAATTCCTGGAATCTGCCGATATGGTACAGGTAGGAATACGGCTTGACGCCGCCACGTTCCTTGCTGCACAATGTGTAAGTCCGTCTTAAAGTCTGAAACTTAAAGTAGAGGGAGAAGCTTTGCCTTCTAAAACCCGGCAATCTTTGCTTGTTCGTCCGGTCCTGTTCCTGTTTGCGCTCGCCTGGGGCTCCCACCTGCTGGCGGTCGCTCCTGCCAAAAAGAGGAAATCGGTAAAAGCGAAACCACTCGCGATGAGCTTGGTTTCCACCCGCGCCACGCACACGCGAGCGAAGAAAATCGTGAGCGGACCCTGGCGCGTCCCCAATTTCGCCGATTCGACCGAAGGCGACGTCATTGACGGGGAAGACCTGACGGTGCGCCGCGCGGCGGTGGACGCGCTGGGACCCATGAACGGCACTGTGGTGGTGACCGATCCGGCGACCGGCCGGATTCTGACCATCGTGAATCAGAAGCTTGCGTTTCAAAACGGATTTCAGCCCTGCTCCACGGTCAAGGTTCCCGTGGCGCTGGCGGCGTTGAGCGAAAGCGTCATCGATCGGCAGACGCTGATTCGCGTGTACGGCCGCACCACCTTCGACATGACCACGGCGCTGGCGAAATCGAACAACCAGTATTTCGCGAACCTGGGACAGCGGCTGGGGTTCGATCGGGTGAGCTACTACGCCAAACTGTTCGGGCTGGGCGAGAAAGCCGGCCTCGATATCGAGCGGGAACGCCCAGGTCTTCTGACGCCGACGGTTCCCAAGAGCGGTGTCGGGATGATGACCAGCTTCGGCGATGGAATTTCGATGACGCCCCTGGAACTCGCCGCCATCATGGGCGCGATCGCCAACGGCGGGACGCTCTATTACCTTCAATTTCCCAAGAGCCAGTTGGACGCGGAGGCGATGATTCCGCGCGTAAAACGGCGGCTGGATATCGCCGAATCGATTCCGGAGATCAAGCCGGGCATGATGGGCGCGGTCGAATATGGAACCGCCCGGCGCATCGGCTTCGATCCCAACGAGCCGATTTACGGAAAGACCGGCACGTGCACGGATTCACGCTCGCCCACGCATCTGGGATGGTTCGGTTCGTTCACTGAAGTCGGAAAGAGCAAACTAGTGGTGGTAGTGCTGCTCACCGGTGGACGATTGGTGAGCGGTCCGACGGCGTCGGGAGTGGCGGGCCAGGTTTACAAGAATCTCGGAGTGACCAGCTATCTGACCGCGGGCCGCCAGACGTCACCGGCGACGTTGGCTACGAACTAAATCCTTCTGGCCGTTCATTCACGTTAATTAACGGCCTCCAAGCCGGCCGATAGTTCTTCCCATTCCGCCACGCGCGATTCCAGTTCGCTGCGTTTCACGGACACGAGCTCGGTGAGTCGCATGGTCTCCTCGACGCTCTTGAAGTCGGACATCGCGGCTTCATGCTGTGCGATCTCGGATTCGAGCGAGGCGACCTGCTGCTCCACTTCCCGCAAACGATCTTGAAGCTTTTGCCGCTTCATCGGATTGACGCGCTTTTTCGGCTCGGCCGCTGCGACTGCGACCGGTTCGGGCTCCGGCTCCACTTCGGTAACCACCGGCGACGAGCCGCCGGCTTTGCGCCACAGATAGTCTTCGTAATTTCCGGCGTAGTCGTGAACGTGCCCGCCTTCGATTTCGAAAATCCGCGTGGCGAGCTTGTCGATGAAGTAGCGGTCGTGCGACACGAACACCACCGTGCCGGTGTACTTGCTGAGCGATTCGAGCAGTACGTCTTTCGCGCGCATATCCAGGTGATTGGTGGGCTCATCCAGCAGCAGGAAATTCGACGGCGCCAGTAGCATGCGGGCCAGCGCATAGCGATTGCGCTCGCCTCCGGACAGCACGCCGATTTTCTTGAACACATCGTCGTCGCTGAATAGAAAACAGCCTAGCAGCGTGCGCAACTGGGTTTGCGTGGAGCGCGGTGCGGCGTCGCCGAGGTCGTCGATCATGCGGCGGTTCGGGTCCAGCTCTTTGTATTGATCTTGAGCGAAATAATCCGGCATCGCGTTGTGGCCCAGCGTGTACGATCCGGACGTGAGCGGCTCGGTCCCGGCCAGCAGCTTGATCATGGTCGATTTGCCGGCGCCGTTAACGCCCACCAGCGCGATCCGGTCATTGCGCTCGATGATGAACGTCGCGCCGCTGAACACGTGTTTCGGCCCATAGCTTTTCGAGACGTCTTTGAATTCCGCGACGATGCGTCCGCTCAACTTGGGCTGCGGGAATGAAAAGTGGATGGTCTGCTCGTCCGGCGGAACCTCGATTCGCTCAATCTTGTCCAGCTCTTTAATACGCGACTGCACCTGCTTAGCTTTGGTAGCCGTCGCACGGAAGCGGTTGATGAACGCTTCCAGTTGCTCGATGCGCTCGCGCTGGTTGCGATACGCGGCTTCGAGCTGTGCACGGCGTTCTTCCTTCTGGCGCAAATAGGAATCGTAGTTGCCGCTGTAAAAATGGACCTGCTTGTTCCAGATCTCGACGGTTTTATTCACCGTGATGTCCAGAAAGTAGCGATCGTGCGAGATCAGCACGTAAGCATACGGATAGCCGTCCAGATACTGTTCCAGCCAGTTGCGGGCTTCCAGATCCAGGTGATTGGTCGGCTCGTCCAGCAACAGCATGTTGGGCTTTTCGAGCAATAATTTTGCGAGCCCGATACGCATCTGCCAGCCACCCGAAAATTCCTCGGTGCGCCGCGTCCAATCTTCCTTGCGAAAACCAAGCCCGTCGAGTACGATGCCGACCTGCGCTTCAATCGCGTAGCCATCGCGATTCCGGAATTCACTATCAATGTGATGCAGGCGGTCGGCCGCGGCGGAGTATTCGGCGCTGGCCGGATCCAGCTCACCCAGGCTATGATGCAGCGTCTCCAGCTCCTGCTCCATCTCGCGCAGATCGGCGAACACGCTCATGCATTCGGCGAAGATGGTTTTGCCGGAAAGCGTCAGGCCGTCTTGCGGAAGATAGCCCTGCGTAATCCCCTTCATGGTGCTCATGGAGCCGTAGTCGAGCGACTCCATTCCACCCAAAATCTTGAGCAGCGTTGATTTCCCGGTGCCGTTCGCGCCCACCAGTCCGGTACGCTCTTTGGGCGTGATCAGCCAGTCGAGGTTTTCGAAGAGAAGTTTGTGGCCGAATCGTTTTCCGGCGCCTTGGAGTTGAATCATCTACAGGAGGACGTCTTCTCCTATTTTAGCCGGATACGGCGCGTCTACAGGCCTGGCCGTATCGCACCGATATATACGTAGGCCCGCCGTGATCGAAACCCGCGCCATTTCGGACTTTGTCGAAGCTCCTGCGCTCCGCGTGCGCGCGTCGTTCTGGAAACCATCGCTGGCCGATTGCCTCTTCGCGGCGCTAATGATTTGGCTGGTTCTGTTCAGCCTTTCCGGAACCGGTATCGGACTCCTGGAAGATTCCGGGACGGGTTACCACATCCGCACCGGCGATTACATCCTGGACCATCACAGCGTCCCGCATTCGGATATTTTCTCGTTCACCAATCCGGGCGAGCCGTGGTTTGCCTGGGAATGGTTGGCCAGCGTCATGTACAGCGCGCTGTTCCGCTGGAGCTCGATGAAAGGCGTGGTGCTGATTTCCGCGGCGATCATCGCGCTGTCCATCGTGATCGTGATGTTCCACATGATCCACCGCGGCTCCAATGCTCTGGTCGCGCTGTTTCTGATTCACCTGGCCGTGGGTGCGTCGTCGATTCATTTTCTGGCGCGTCCGCACCTGTTCACGATTCTGTTTGCCGCCGTCACCATGCGGCTGCTGGATGAGGATCGCCTGTGGTGGCTGATTCCGCTGACCGCGTTATGGGCGAACCTCCACGGTGGGTTCGTGGCCGGGCTGATGTGCATCGCGGCGTTTGGGATTGGGCGAGCGATCGAAAAATCGTCGTTCCAGCCGCTGCTCCGTTACGGCGGAATCGGCCTCGCCTGCCTGGCGGCGTCCGTCTTGAACCCGTACGGCATTCGCGAGCATCTCCACATCCTCGAATTCCTGCGTGAGAAATGGATCGTCGATCTGGTGGAAGAATATCAGTCGCCCCGTTTCCATTCGACCGGTGCACTGTATTTCGAAATTCTATTGGTGATGGCGCTCCTGGTTTCGGGCTGGCTGCTGTCCCGTAAACGTTTCGCGCACGCGCTGGTTATGCTGTTGTGGGCGCATTACGCATTGGTATCGGTCCGCCACATTCCGATTTTCGTGGTGGTCGCACTGCCGCCTCTCGCCGAAGCGCTGACGGAGTTGTGGAACAAATTCACGGCTCGAAGTCACGCGCGCTCCGCGTTAGGCGTGCTCGCCAAGCTGGCCGACGATCATCGGCCTGGACTCGCGCGGATCAGCGTGTGGTCCGCTGTCGTCATGGCCGTGTTGCTGTTCGCGCCGCTCGGGATCGCCTGGCCAACAGATTTCCCGGACACGAGCTATCCGACGGCGTTCGTCACTCGTCACGCGGACTTGATCTCCCAATCGCGAATTTTCGCCACCGATCGATGGTCCGATTACCTTACGTTCCGCTTCTACCCCCGCCAACGCATCTTCATCGACGGCCGCGGCGACTTTTTCGGCGAGCGGCTTTCGAAAGACTATTTCAGCGCGCTGAATGGCGGCAAGGATTGGAAGCAGACACTGGATCGCTACGATGTGGGCGTCGTGATGGTTCCTACACCTAGCGGCCTCGCCTCGATTCTGCGTGAGCGAAACGACTGGCGTCTGATCGACGACGACGGCACCGCCGCGCTCTTCGAGCGTCGTCAATAAGACCGCAGGTAGTGCCCGAAGGGTGCGTTGGGCGTAACTATGCTGCCCAGGTGCGCGCAGCCCAGCCAGATAACGCACCAAAGATCAAGCCGGTGACGATGATCGGCACGTATGTCTTGGTGACAATCGCGTCAGGGATGCTGATTAGCAGGCCAACAAGCGCTCCAGTCAGAGCCGGATGCATCGGTAGAGTCACATTGGCCGCTATAAAACCAATGGCGAAGCGACTAGAAAATGCGGCAGCGAGCGCCGTTGGCTTGTCGGGAAACGTCATCGGCAGCATCAGCAGTACATCAACAACGCCGCAGCCGAGTCCAAGCAGGATTCCGAGTAGGATGCGATTCATCGCGGAATCATATCAAAACGAGGGCTGCCCTACTGATTGGCAGTGGGGGCTTAGCGGGGAAGAGATCAACGCACCTTTCGGGCACTACCAGACTGCACAGCCGCCCTGCCCCGTTTATACTAAGACGCATGGTTCAAAGAAGCGCCGGCGCAATGGCGCTGTTGATTTTCACGATCCGGTTGTCCGCGCAAAATGCCGATACGGGGCAGCAGCTCTATCGCACCCACTGCTTCGTCTGCCACGGACAGGAAGGCGAATCGATTCCCGGCGTCAGTTTCCGATCGGGCCAGTTCCGCCGAGCCTCCAACGACGACGAGCTTTCGCGAATTGTCCTGAACGGAATTCCCGGCACCGGAATGCCTCCCACGAATCTCAACGCGGAGGAGCGGCGGTCGCTGGTGGTCTACCTTCGTTCCATGCACGACACCGCGGCGGGTGCGAAAGGCGTGGGCGACGCGGGTCGTGGGATGGCGATTTTTTCCGGCAAAGGCAGTTGTCTGAATTGTCATCGTACCGGAAGCAAGGGATCGCGCCTTGGCCCGGACCTGAGCGATATCGGATCGCTGCGCAATGCCGCGTATCTGGAAAAGTCGCTGGTCGATCCCAACGACACCATCGCGCCGCAGAACCGCTTCGTCCACGCAGTCACCAAGGATGGCGCGGTGATCAACGGACGCCGTCTCAACGAGGATACGCACAGCATTCAATTGATCGACGAAAAGGAGCGCCTTGTTTCTCTCAACAAGGCCGACCTTCGCGAGTTCACGCTGGTCAAAACCTCGCCCATGCCGTCATACAAAGACAAATTAAGTTCGCAGGAAATTACCGATCTGGTCAGCTACCTGCTTTCCCTGAAAGGTTCGCAATGAAGAAAAGTCTATTGATTCTGTTGCCCGCGGTCGCCTCGATGCTCGCCGCGCAGGTGTCTTTCGATCGGCTGCTGCACACCGACGCCGAGCCGCAGAATTGGCTGACCTACTCGGGCAGCCTTTCTGGCCAGCGCTACAGTCTGCTCGATAAAATCACGCCGCAGAACGTCAAGAATCTGGAGCTCAAGTGGGTGTTCCAGGCGCGTTCGCTTGAAAAATTTGAAGCCACGCCGCTAGTGGTCGACGGAGTGATGTATCTGACCGAAGCGCCCGATCACGTGTTCGCGCTGGACGCCAAAACCGGCCGGATTTTCTGGGATTACGATTATCGTCCTTCCAAAGACGCGCGTGTGTGCTGCGGATCGGTCAATCGTGGCCTGGCGATTCTGGGCGACACCTTGTTCCTGGGCACCATCGACGCACGGCTGATCGCGATCGATTCCAAGAGCGGGCGGCCGATCTGGAATATCGAAGTAGGCGATCCGAAGTTGGGCTACTCCGTGACGCACGCTCCGCTCGTCGTCAAAGATAAAGTGATCGTCGGCGTCGCGGGCGGCGAATATGGGATTCGTGGATTCATCGCCGCCTACGAGGCGCGGACCGGGAAAGAGGCGTGGAGATTCTACACCGTCGCGGGTCCCGGCGATCCCGGACAAAAATCGTGGGACAAAGATTCGTGGGAGCATGGCGGAGCCCCCGCGTGGCTCACCGGATCATACGATCCGAGCTTGAACCTCATCTATTGGGGCACCGGAAATCCTGGACCCGATTGGAATGGCGACGATCGCAGTGGCGACAATCTGTACAGCGATTCCGCGGTCGCGCTGGATGCCGACACGGGCAAGTTGAAATGGTATTTTCAGTTCACTCCACACGACGAGTTCGATTACGACGCGGTCCAGATCCCGGTGCTGGTCGACGCGGATTGGAACGGCAGCCCGCGAAAGCTATTGATGTGGGCCAACCGCAATGGATTTTTTTACGTCCTCGATCGTGCGACCGGGAAATTTCTGGCGGGCAGTCCGTACGCGAAAATGAACTGGGCCACCGGGCTCGATGAAGCCGGCCGGCCGATGCGCGCGCCCAACATGAGTCCCTCGCCGCAGGGAACTTTGATCTATCCCAATCTGTTCGGCGCCACCAACTGGTATTCGCCGTCGTACAGCCCGCGCACCAAGCTTTTCTACATCCCCAGCTGGCAGGATTCCAACATGACCATGGCCAAGACCAACCAGCAATACGTGGCAGGCCAGCGCTTCACCGGAGGATTGCCGCGAGCCGCCAACGCCGGCCGCCGTGGCACGCGCAACACGCCTGTCGAGGATTCGTCGTATGGCTCGGTGCTGGCGATCGATCCTAAATCCGGTCAGAAGAAGTGGGAATTCAAGATGAGCGACGTGACCGACAGCGGTGTTCTGACCACGGCGTCCGATCTTCTTTTCGTGGGTGGCCGTGAAGGCTATTTTTACGGTCTCGACGCCCGCACCGGCTCGGAATTGTGGCGCGCCAGCCTGGGAGGCCAGATGGAAGCGGGCCCCATGACGTATTCGATCGACGGCAAGCAATACGTCGCGATCGCAGCGGGCCAGTCGCTGTTTACTTTCGCTCTGCGGGAGTAGCCAGGAACGTCCCGATCGCGCGGTAGACCAGTTCCGGAGCTTCAATCCAGGGCGCGTGCGCCGCGTTTTCGACGGGCACCAGGCGGGCATCGGCAAACATTTTCAGCCAGTCCAACGCGCCTCCGTATGGCGAACTCCGGTCGCGCCTGCCGTGTATGATCAACACCGGCGCCTTCACCTTGGCGCCGTCCTCATCCGTCAACTCCAGTTTTTGAATCGACGGAAGAATATCCTCGGCGAAATATCGCATGAAGTTCCGTTCGTTCGCGAGCTCGCAGCGTCCCCAATCGATTTTTTCCGCGTTGGCTGGATCTACGACATAGATCGCCCGCAGCACGGACCAGAACGCCTCACAACGTTTTTGCGGATCCGACGCCGGCTCTTTTCGCGGCTCCGCGAGCTTCGAGAGCACGGCATTGAAGGTGGCATCCTCGTTCTTCAGGTGCGCCGGATACTGCTTCGCCGCGTTCGGAGGAATCGGCCCGATCTGAATCACCCGCTCTGCATGCTGCGCATACTTCATCGCGTACAATGCCACGGTCATGCCGACGTAAGAATGTCCCAGCACGCTGATTTGGCGTGCTCCGAAATGCTGGCGAACCGTATCCAGATCGTCGACGTCCTGATGGATTCCACGGGTGTTTTTTGAGTTCTCCGACAACCCGCGATTTCGGAGGTCGTAGAAGATGAGCGTGCGCTGACCCGCGAAGCGCTGTAGCTCATCAATGAGATACATCCCGTTAGGGATGAGCAGCGTCCCCGGGCCGCTGCCCATGGTTCGGTAGAACAAACGGACTCCGTCGCCGGCGGCGAGGTAGGGCATTTTGAGATCTCCTGGAAATGGAAAAGCCGCGGCGATCCGCGGCAACTACGATTGTTCACACGGCGAGGGGTCGTGTCAAATTGTCCAGGATGATTCTTTGCGATCTTTGCGCCTTGGCGTCTTTGCGTGAATCCGGAAGACGCGCTACTTCTTGAGAAACGTCCCGCGCTCCAGTTCCTCGAACGCCTCGCGAAGCTGTTCCTGCGTGTTCATGACGATCGGACCGTACCACGCCACCGGTTCTTCCAGCGGTTTTCCGGAGACCAGCAGGAAGCGGATGCCGTCTTCCCCGGCTTGCACCGTGACTTCGTCTCCACGATCGAACAGAATTAGCGACCGGTTCTCCGCTTGCGATGGAAGCGACGTGTCCGCCCATCCCACACCTTCGGTCGGCACCTCGAGCGGACCCGATGCATTGCAGAATTTTCCGGCTCCCGCAAACACGTACGCGAACGCGTGACGAGTCGTCTCCACCGGCAGGCTCTTTCTGCGTCCTGCAGGCACGGTGACGTCCAAATAGATCGGATCCGCGGCGATGCCGTCCACCGGGCCCTTGGTCCCCCAGAAATTTCCGCAGACGATGCGTACCTGGGTGCCGTCATCGTCGGTGATCACCGGGATATCTGGCGACTTCACTTCCTGATATCGCGGCGTGGTCATTTTCAATGCCGATGGAAGATTCGCCCACAACTGAAACCCGTGCATCTGGCCGTTAGGATCGCCCTTGGGCATCTCCTGGTGGATGATCCCCCTGCCAGCGGTCATCCACTGCACATCGCCCGCCGTGATGGACCCGTGATTTCCCATGCTGTCGCCGTGCTCCACCGATCCCGCCAGAACATACGTGATAGTTTCGATCCCACGATGAGGATGCCAGGGGAATCCCGCCAGATAGTCCGCGGGAACATCATTGCGGAAGTCATCGAGCAGCAGGAATGGATCGTAATCGGAGGTGTTTCCGAACCCGAATGCCCGCCTCAGGTGTACCCCGGCGCCTTCCAGAGTCGGCTTGGATTTGATGAGTCGCTTGACAGGTCGGATGGACATGGCTGATTCCAGTTTAGTATCGCGGTCAAGGCGGTGGAGCCACTCGATATAACTCTTTTCGATACATCACGTTGCAGGGCGCGTAGGACCCTCGCGCCGCTTTCCAGCCAGAAACACCTTAAAGGTCCCATAGGGCAAGGATCAGGCATTTTGGGCATCGATATTCCCTTGGTTTGCTCGATAAGGTTACCGGTTGATGGAAAGCAATGATTGAGCAGATCGCCACGATCGTAATCACGTTGGGCTCGGCCGCGATGTTCGCGTACTGGTTTCGCTACAGTTGCGCGTTGATCCTGAATGCGCGAACCACTCGTGATTTTGCGGCAAGCGTGGTCGCCGCCAAGCAGCTCGCATTCCAGACCGTGCAGGCTCGTTTGCGCGAAGCCGTTCCCGCCGACCTGGGCGGTCTGCATGCGATGCTCGATCGCGATTATGCGGTTCTCAATACGATGATGGAAGGCGCGATGGGAATCGAAGACCGGTTGCTGAAGGCCAACTATCGCCTGCTGAGCGTGTGGAGCCGCGTAAGCCAGCCGTTCTCTACAGCGGCAGCCAAGAAGGCTCTCGACGAGATGTCTCAAGTGGTCGCACACTTCGCCAACTCAGTGGGCGAGCGCGCCGCCTGCGCAGCATAATTACCAAATCGCAAGGGGGGCGGATTTCAAATCCGCGGGGAGCTTTAGCTCCGCTTGGGGCGATGCGAGGCTGAAGCCTCCCGCGGGCTAAAGGCCCGCCCTCCGCACTTTTCTAGCTCTGTTGCGCGGCCTTGGATTGCTGCGCGAGCTGGGCGCGAATCCCTTTCATCTGCTCGCGGCTTGCGGCCACCCGCTTCCGCCCGTCTGGGGCGGCGTCGATCAGCTTTTCCAGGTTCGCGGCGTATTGCGGTCCATAGGCGGCTCGAATTTCGCCCAGCAACAACTCGATTTTCGCGAAGACGCCGATGTGCTCTCCGTTGGTGTCGCTGAACAGCTCCATGCTGATCGCTCCGTGGTTGACCAGCGCCGCCGCCATGTCCCAATAGGTGGTCACCATGCGCAAATGACCGCTATGCTCGCCGAAGATCGCGGCATTGAACTCGGCCAGCGTTTGCGGATGAAACTCGCGAAAATACCAGTCACGCGCCTTGCGCATGGTCTCTTCACGACGCAGTTCGTACAGCCTTAAAATAAGACCGGCCTCTTCTTGTTTCGACATAAGATCCTCCTTCTTAGTGCGGGCGGACCCCGCGACGGATAGTGTAACAGACGGGCATGTCAATCGCGTATCGCCAGGGAATTACCTTGGATGCGGATACGTTCGGTGATAGACTGATCGATGTGCGCCGAAGTTTTAGTAAGTAGCTGATTGTGCGCCCGTAGCTCAGTCTGGATAGAGCGCTTGCCTCCGGAGCAAGAGGTCGTAAGTTCGAATCTTACCGGGCGTACCATTCCTTCCCGCTGACGGGTTGGTTCATCCTCTCGAGCAATGGGTCCACAGGTCCATCGGCGTTGTAAAGCGGTGCGAGATAGATGCCATGCCGGGCGGCGATTGTCTCCATCTCCTCCACCCGCTCCTGAGTGATGAATCCTCTTCCGTGGGAGAAGGGCTCGAACCTGCGCTCGAGAGCAAGAGCCATGCCTTCGAGTAGACATCCATGGACCACGTCGGGGAATGGATGCCGATTCAAAATCCCATGAAAATCAGGCGCGAATCTCAATCCGCCGGTGATCTGTCCCAGACCTCCGAAGAAGATTTTGGCGCCGGGCATTTGCGCGCTGGGAGAGAGGTTCTTCGGGTAGCCCGCATCGCAAATGATCGCGCTGGGCGCAATACGGCCCAACAAGAGCGAGGGGGACGCCAGACTTGCCGCGCAGATCACCATGTCGGCTTCGGTGGAGAATTGCTGGAGATCCGTCGCGATCTCCACTTGAACTCCATCGGCTTGCAACTCCGCTGCGAGCCTGCGTAGCCGCTCCACGTTGCGTGCGCTGAGCAGCACGCGCTTTACGCCAGGCGCCAAACAACGGGCACAGCCGGAGCCCACATCTCCGGTTGCTCCCACGATGAGCAGCGTGGAATTTCGGAGGTTCCGGCCCTCCAGCGCGCACATCTTCCTGATGCCTTGAACGATGAAACCAACCGTCAAGGTATTGCCGGTCGTGAAGACGGTGTCGTGTCTTTCCGGAAGCTGATCGAAATTACCTTCCATCAGAATGGAACTGAATCCGCCGAGGCTCACGATCTTCGCTCCCGCCTTGATCGCGTAAGCCGCCGCCCCTCGAACGCGCGCGACGTTGTCGAGCGTGTTGGCGGCTTCCAGACGGTCGGGAGGGATGAAGGAGTCGATGTAGAGGCCGCGCGCTTTCGCGCCGTTGGTCGATCCGACCTCGACATGGCAGACTGCTCTGGGAGGAATCCATGGGAGGATATCCTTGATCTCGTCGTCCGGCAGAGGCGTGTGCTCCGGTCCGCGCAGCACAGCGAGCACGTCCGCAGCCGCTCTCCAACTCTCCTGATGCCCTACCAGGGCGAAATCGACGTCGCGAGTCCACTCTCGCCTGCCTAGACTGGCAATGGTCGCATTGGCGATGAATGCACCGGCAACGGTCACACTGGCAACTGAGCCACCCACGTGAGTGTGACCTCCCCAGGCAGCCCCAGCGCGTCCAGCGTCTTCAGGTACTGTTGCAGCGACGCTCCGCGAAGCTCGGCGGCGCTCAAGCTGACCTCTGACAGCGATGGCTTCACACAACTGCCGTGGCACACTTCGCAATGTCCATCCTTGCATTCCTTGGCCAGCATCTTCGCGAGCGTGGTCATCACATCCAGATGCAGCCGGTGCACCTTGTCGTCGAAGCGCTGCACGTCCAAGGCTCGCTCTGCCCGGAGAATCGACATTGCGTGATCGACGTGTTCTTCTTCCTCCGCTGAGATGGAAGCGAAGGTCTTGCCAAGACTTCCGGGCGCCACCTTCCCGACTCGTGAATAGCTGGCGACGGCAAACGATTCCAGCATGATCTCTTGAACGATCAGGCAGGCAATAAAGTCCCGCTCTGCGATGCAGCGCAGGAACGCATCGCGGAGCCGGTTCCAATGCATTGCGTCGACGTTATTGGCGACGTCCACTCCAATCTTGCGGCCCTCGGCAGCGAACCGGGCCGCATGCACCCGTTCACCCGCGGAATGCTCCAATGCTTCGGCTACTTCTTCTGGATCGTCGCATATCTCCGATAGCGAGGCGTAGTTCATCGCCGCGATGAGTTCGCCGGTCATCGCCTGTGCCAGGACGTCTCGCCAAATCGGAGCGTTAGGCGAGAGAGAAGTACATTCGGTCGCTGGTGAGTGGTCGAGAGCTATAACGGGTTCCATGTGTCCTCTGTGCAACGGTACGCAGATCACACGGATCGGTTCCATTTTTATTCGAGATCCCGGCTTTGCGGTGGTGGACTGCAGGAATCCAAGAACAGGATTACTCTGTGATGTTGCCTCGGCGCAACCAAACAACTACACGATCCCCTTGCTCATCGCTACGGTCGCTTACTCGCGAAATGTTTTAGATCGCGTGAGGCAACCCAGCGATCCTGCGGCGAACGATTTGTGTATCGAGCATGGCCGCACGGCGCCGGCATTCCGCGGCATCCTCCTGGGCTTTCTTTCGATTGGCCTGATAATCGGCCAAACTGATTTCGTTGGCCAATCGGCTGTTTACCAGGGCGCTGGATTTGCGGCGCAGTTCTTTGCTCCACATGCGGTTCTCGACCTGCCACCCCAGCATCTCTTCGAGGGTGGAGGTTATGAATTCTTCAGGTGAGGTTGGCATCACCTATAGGATCGTCTGAAAGTGCACGGGAGAATAGACAATTATTCCTTAGGCATCTTAGTCTTTCCGTGGTACCGTTAAGACGGTTAGCAATTTTGGCATCTTCGCATTAGTCCGGTCCATCCGCCCTCGTCCGATCCTGCCCCGAATCAACAACTTGTAATATCAATAAGGAAAGAAATGAAGAATATTTTTGTAGGAAACCTCAACTTTGGGGCGACCGAAGAGGCTGTCCGGTCCCTATTCGAGGCCTATGGACCCGTGGATCGGGTCAGCATCGTGACAGACCGGGATACGGGCCGGGCGAAAGGCTTTGGATTCGTCGAGATGAGCGCCAACGCGGATGCGGATCGTGCCATCACGGAACTGAATGGCCGGGATCTCGATGGCAGAGCCATGACCGTCAATGAAGCGCGTCCGAAGGCGGAACGCTCCTCCGGTGGTGGTGGCCAGGGTCGCAGCAACCGCTGGTAACTGGTTTAGGAGAGGGGCGGCCACGCAAGTGTCCGCCCTTTTTTTATAGGAGACGAGTGGCCAAAGTTCACGAATACATACTGGTCCTGCCCGGCGGCCAGCACGAGATCACCAAGTCCAACGGACCCATCTGTTTCCAGCAATCGCGCCAGGAAGTCGGCGGACATTTCGAGTCCTTCGATCCGCAGCTCGGCGATGGAATCACGGCTCAAATCAACGAGAATGGTCTCGGTCTGAAGCTTGCGCCCAACGTCGTATTCGAAGGCGTCGCGGGCAATGTGCTGATCGGCCGGGCGCATGGTGAACAGATGTGGGGTCTGAGCGCAGCGCAGCGCGATGCAACTCTGCTGCGGTTAAAACTCACTCGCTAGGAACTAGTGGATTTCCGAGATGGCGCTGCCCGGGAGACTCATTCGAGGCCGGTGATGCGAAAGGGAGTAACCGCGGCACTGCCTAAGTCGAGCAGGAAGATTGCGGAGGCTCCGGGTTGCCCGTCGCGCCACTCTTGCCGGACAAAAGCCGCGGCCTTGCCATTCGGGGAGACTTGAAGACCGTAGGCATAGCCGTTTCGATTAGTCAGCTTAACAATTTCTTGCGTTTGCAAATTCATTTGAAAGACATCGTAGTCGAAAGGCTCTCCACTGACGGCTAGAAACAAGATGTTTTCCCCATCCGGCAGGAAAACGGGGTCGCCAAAGATGGGGCCGTTTCTCGGCTCGCCTTTGACGTGAGGCTTGAAGACGCGGCGGGGTTTAGGTGGCTGCTCCAAGGAATAGATTGTTATCGCGTCCGCGTTTAGCTCGGAAGCATGAGCCGCGAAATCTGTTGGGGCATTTTTATAGCGGAGCTCGATTTCGTGGCGTTGGGACGAGTCCAGTTCGGGGCCGATGAAGACCAAGTCTTTCCCATCCGGCGACAACGAGGGACGAGATACGCTGTAAATATTCTCGTTCGTAAGTTGACGAACATTTGTGCCATCGAGATCGCTCGCATAAAAGTCCCACTCGTGCGCGCGCGGCTGGGCGAATCCATCGTAGTTCCCGAAGTAGCCGTATCGCGCAAAGATGAGGGCCTTGCGATCCAGCGAGAGCAGCGGCCACGCGCCATGGTCCAGGGACATCACCTGATGCGGGTCTGAACCGTCACGATTCGCGACGACGATTCTGGAATGGGCGCCCTTCTCCACCGGGGATTCAGTGTATACGACACGGCTTCCATCCGTAGAAAAAGCTGGGCAACCTTCGAAAGCCTTCGTCGCGCTTGTAAATCGCACCGCTCTTCCGGTATCAAGCGGGATCTTATAAATGAACGCCGAGCCTGCCCGGGAATGCACAGCAAGAATCTCTTTACCGTCCGGCGAAAAGGTCAGGCCTTCGTAGCGCGCACGATCAACCCGTCCGCCGCACCCGGCGAAAATGAAGGCCGCTCCGGCACACAGCTTGATCCTAATCGCCCCGCAGTACATAGTCTGCTCTTTCTGAAGAGAAGCTCCCGAAACATCGTCGCAGACCACCAGATCGGTTCCCAGTAGTTATCAGAACCGTCGCAGTGGTTCCACGCTTGTTACTATCGGCGCGAGACGGCGACTACGATATCCCGCGACAATTCATGTGTCGGGTTGCCGTGATTCGGACCACAAAAGATTATCGGAATTGCGCGTGCTTCGTAGCCCCAGAATGCGACCGTGATCGCGGGATTAAGCCTGTAAAGCGATACGCAGCGTCAGATCGCCGGGATGTTCGCGCTCAAAAGCAATGAGAGCGACTCGAAGGGGAGAAGTCCGAATCGGACTGCCCAGCCATTGTTCCGTAACCGGCAAATCGTTCTGATCGATTTCTTGCCACGGAGCACCATCCAGCTTGCGCTGGTCGACCCGAGCAATCTTTTCTGCGATGCGCACTCGCAGATCCTGCGTTTCAAACATCACGTGGTTCATACTCCATTGTCCCACGCGCGGCCGCCTTTTTAGAGCACTTTCTGTCGAATTGTGGAGGTTGCGGAGACACTCAGCATCGACCGCTTCCTCTGGTCGCGGCTCAGGGTGGGCCCTTGTCATCCGTACCCAATGAGCCGCGACCAAAGGAAGCGGTCGATATCGACAAACAGTCTAGAACCGCTTTCTGTGCGACGTCCCGCCCCCGAACCGCCTGGCAGCAGGATGAAATTGAGTATTGCCCGAGCGCGCCGGCTCCTGTTCCAACCCTGACGGCACCGGACGGCGCGTCAATTGCAGATCCAGCATCTGCTCGATCTTGCGAATCTCGCTCCGCTCGCTTCGTGTGCTGAAAGTGGACGCGACACCGCGAAGTCCCGCGCGGCCGGTTCGACCCACACGATGAATGAAATCCTCAGGAATCTGCGGGAGATCGTAGTTGACCACGTGCGCGATGCCTTCGACGTGCACGCCGCGCGCGGCCACATCAGTCGCGACCAGGACCCGATAGCTGCCTTCCTGGAATCCGCGCAGAGCCAGGTTGCGCTGCGACTGCGAGCGGTTTCCGTGAATGCTGGTAGCCTTGGATCCGCGGGTCACCAGTTTCTTAGCCAGACGATCCGCCCCGTGCTTGGTGCGGGCGAACACCAGAAACGAACCTCGCTCGTCCTGCAGCATCTTCGCCAGCAAGCCTAGCTTGTGTTCATGCTCGACCTCATACAGATGCAAGTCGACATGCTCGGACGGCTTGGTGGTGGACCCGATCGCGACCCGGATTGGGTTCTTGAGGTGTTCCTTAATGAGATGCGCCACCGACGATTCGATGGTCGCGGAACAGAACACCGTCTGCCGCTCGGCGGGCAATGCCGCCAGAATTCTTTTGATGGTGGGAAGGAAGCCCATGTCGAGCATCCGGTCGGCTTCATCCAGAACCAGTGTACGAGCCGAGCCCAGCTTCACCAGTTTGCGCTCCAGGAAATCGGAAAGCCGCCCCGGCGTGGCGATCAGCACTTGCGCGCCCTTGCGGATGGTTTGCAATTGCCGTTGTTCATTCAACCCGCCCACCGCGACTGCGGCATGGATACCGGTTCCGGCGGCGAGCTTAGCGAAGGCTTCGCTGATCTGAATCGCCAGCTCCCGAGTCGGCGTCAGGATCAAAGCGCTCACACCGGGAGTCTGGTTCGGTTGCATCAGCTTTTCAAGCAGCGGAAGAAGAAAGGCCAGGGTTTTCCCGGTGCCCGTTTGCGCCGTGATCACAAGGTCGTGGCCGGCGAGTTGTTTTGGGATGGCTAGGGCTTGTACAGGCGTTGGCTGGATGAATCCATGACGAGCCAGGTTGCTCTGCAAGACAGTCGAAAGGGAGAGATCGGAAAAGACGTTCATTCGGTAGTTTTAGAAACGGGAATCAGCGAGCCAGTGAGGGACGTAAAACAAGGTGGGCGCGATATGACTTCCGATACATTTCCAGTATAGCGCGTTTTGGGATAGAGCGTGACGTTGCGTCGCAGAACCGCTGGCGGCCTGCCGTGCCTTGGACTGTCGGAGGCTGCGTTATGATTTTGTTGACGCGCCGGAACAATGGAACGAGATTTTGCGTCGCTTGCGTTCAAGAGGAGCCAGTCCCGAGACAGACGTTGGCTGGCTTTCCAAAGGCGTTGAGGATATGGTTCTCGGCTCGCCACAAATCGCAAAGAGAGAAAAACTCATACTGGTTGGTCTCTATCTCTCGAAATATGATTTGCTCGGTTTGAAAAAGCTCGGCTTTGACAGCTTTGTGGAGGCGTTCAACGTGATTGGGTACGCGTTGGGTTCAAAGCCTGCCTCCATAAAGAACTACCGCGACGAGTTCGACCCCCTGTTTCCGAACCGCAGAAAAGGCTGGCATAAGCGTGAGATTCGCGCGTACTGCCTACGGGTATTTGAGGAATACAAAGGCCTAGACCTCGAATCGTTCGTCGGTCTGATCAGGTCTTTTGTGGGATATGACGACAACCTCTGGAGCGAATTTCAAACGACAGGTGAACAGGACGAGAGTGAGTCCCACTTCGCGAAGAGGATGATCACTGGGTTGGCTGCAGAGCAATACTTTGAGGCGGTTCAGCCCAATCTTCCCGAATTCAAGGACTATGTTTTGGAGAATACGACGCGTCTTGGGTGTGGCTACGACTTTCGTCTGCGGAGCGGGACACGAGAGGATTTTCTCGCGGTGGAGGTCAAAGGCTTGAAGGAACGAACGGGAAGCTTATCCATGACCCCTAAGGAACACGAGACTGCTATAGCTTTGAGAGATCGCTTCTTTCTTTTCGTGGTCAAGAACTTCCAGGAAACACCATTTCACGAAATCTTCCAGAACCCTCTATCGGGCAGGCTGCAGTTCAGAAAGGCAGAGAAGGTCACTGTCCAGGTGTCGTGGCTGACCAATGTGTAAAGGCCGCGAGCGCTTTCCAGCACAAGCGTATACTTGTTCGAGCGATTTCATAATGCTACATGTGGCGTTGCGCACGCCCCAGAGCTAATCAATGTGAAGAGCGGCCCTCGCTCTCGCTGTGACCGCGATTGAACATTTTGGGAGCCAAGAAGGAGACACAATGCCCACCAAGAACCAACTGAAAAACCGTCGTTCTATAGCCCTCATCCTCGAAGCTCGCGCTGGATTGATCCCAGCATCGGACCACATAGAAAATGAACTAAACGCGCGTACTGCGTGCATCGGCCGTACCGTGATGGCTTACGCGAGGATGGCGCATGACCCTGACGATATAGCCATCACAGACATTCTGCAAGACCTGCGCCACTACTGCGACAGCAAGGGACTGGCGTTTGACAAACTCGACGCGGCAGCGCATGACTGTTACCTGGAGTACGTAGCCGAGAGCCCATGGGTCTCAAGGCCGCGGCCGTCCAACACCGTGTGACCGAAGACCGCGCACCGCCTAACATTTGGAAACGTCTGCTATCCTAAGGCACATGCAAAAACACACTCCAACGCTCTCTTCCTACCGCTTCAAACGTGCCAAAGCGGACGGCTTGATCGAGGTCCTCAATGAGGGCTCCTACGTCATGGCCGAATACAGTGAGCGGACCGGAGTCGTGAAATGGCAGAGGGTCGTGGTTGCCGCGCAAAAAGAAAAAATCGAAAAGTGGCTCGGCGAGCATTACCCGGTCCAAGCCCAGGCTTAGCTTTCAGGATTTCACCGGATCCTGTGGCACCAGCCATTGGGCGAGCACTTTGATCAGTTCCTCGACCACCACCGGTTTGGAAACGAAGTCGTCCATGCCCGAGTCCAGGCACTGAGTGCGGCTCTCGACGGTGGCTTGCGCGGTCATGGCGACGATGGTCACGCGCCGGTCTCCGCGTTCTCTGCGGCGGATTTCGAGCGTCGCGTCATAGCCGTTCATTTCGGGCATCTGACAATCCATGAACACCAGGTCGTAGGGCAGCAACTCCACCATTTCTACGGCTTCGCGCCCGTTGGCTGCGACATCGGAGCGGATCCCCAGCTTGTCGAGCATTCGTGAAATCACTTTCTGGTTGATCACGTTGTCTTCTGCGACTAACACGCGGAGTGGAAGATTCGCGAATTGCCCATTCAGGGCGGAGGGGGGATTGCGATTCCGTGCAGCAGGCTCTGGAGCGGCCGCAGCTTTTTCGAGCCGGTTGGACCAGACCGTGACCAGCGTGTTGGCCAGTTGCGATTGCCGCACCGGTTTGACCAGGCATGCATCCACGCACGCGCCTTCCAGACGCCGCAGCTCGCGCCAGTAACCGACCGAAGTGAGCATCACGACGATGGTGCCGCTGGTCTCGGGGTCGGACTTGATCTGGGCAGCCATGGTTGCGCCATCGATACCCGGCATGTTGTAATCCGCGATCACGATCCGGTACGGATCGCCCGCGCGTTGCGCTTCGCGAATGGCCTCGAGGGCGTCCTGGCCGGA
>Ga0210403_10000278_pt1 | contig 56641 bp, 28 predicted proteins | sample IncBWC19MmetaG_FD_150863 | JGI IMG/M metagenome (GOLD analysis project Ga0210403, IMG submission 150863) | Forest soil microbial communities from Barre Woods Harvard Forest LTER site, Petersham, Massachusetts, United States - Inc-BW-C-19-M | ecosystem: Environmental > Terrestrial > Soil >...
TCCGAGGCGGGCGCTTTGCAGGGTAAAAGGTCGCGGCGTCCAGACTTCCAGCGATTCCCCTAGAAGCCCGATGCCCGGGCAATCGTGATTTGCGGAAAGAGTGTGTCCGGCGAAACAGGACTGAGTGGCAGGCCGTCGGCGTCCTCTTCCTGCCCGTGACGGTGCCGCGCGCGGAACGCGTGGATGCAGACGCGTCCGACGTAATAGCCGCTGTAAATCAGGTTTCCCCGTACGACGTCGCCCTTATAGATCAACACCTGCGTGCGTAGATAACGCACAAACCGGGACCGCGGACGAATGGGAATCAGTGGAGTGGCTCGCGCAACTTCCGCCTGCGAATTCGCGCAGTCCGCAAGTTGCACCACGGTCAGCTCGCCGTCAGTGCGCATCTCGTCGCCGGTGGCGTTCATGAACGTGTTCTGCAGTTCCGGCCGGGGCAAAAGCTGCACGGACTTAACGCAGCCGGCCAGCGACAGATCGCGCACCAGCATGTTCACGCCATCGTCCAGATTGCGGTCCAGGTGATGAATGAATTTGTGCTGAGTGATGGAAAGGGATGCGCTGGTCTCGCGGGAATAAGTACCCAGCCAGGCGTCTTGGCCTAATACGGTTTCCGGCTTCTCCCAAAGCCGGACGTGGTCGCGCCGGCTGTAACTGTTGAAGCTTTTTTGCCAGGTTACTTCCTGGCGTTGTCCCTGCAGGTATTGCGTAGTGATGGGCGCGTTGGGATAGTTGGAGAGAGTGAGAAAAGCCTCAAATTCGCGCAGCACACTGTGGGTTGAGATGCGATCCGCATTCGTCCAGCCCGACGAGTGAAACGCCGACTCCATCTGGTCGCGTGAGCCCAGAAAAAGGACGTTCACGAGATCGGCCTCTTTCCCCTTGCGAGTGTACGTGCGCGAAGTGTTTTTTTGCAGCAGCATTTCCACGTCGCCGCGTTCGAGTTCGTCCATCTGGAAAGACACCTGCGGAAGTTCGGGCTGGTCGCCAACATAGAGGGGAACATTCAATCGCAGTCGCAGGTCGGTGCCCGGAGGCAGATAAATTTCCGGCTCCGGAAGAACGGTGAACAAGCGATAGACGATCAAACTCGGCGCGCTGTAGGGATTAAGCGACGGCAAATGGCCCAGGCCGTCCGTAATCCGCCCCTGCGGCGTGTAGGTCGCCAGGATGCCCTGGATTGTGCCCTTGCGCACTCTTTCCCGAGCGTTGTCGACCTCCATAACCTGCGAGGCGATGGGGAGAACGGTTCCGTCGGCGGTAACGATGCGGTCGAAAATAATTTCCAATGACGCGGTTTCGTGGATGAACCCCAACCCAACTTTCCGCGCGGACACCACCTGTCCGTCCACTTCGAGGCCCGCGGGGAAGATCGGGGCGCCGTCGCAGTCCGGGGATTGAATTAAGAGCGCGCGGATAGAGGTCCCAGGCTTGGAACTGTAGGACGCGACCGGGTCCAGCAGGCGCACCCAGAAGGACTTTCCCGCTGGGACATTTTCGCAATTTGCATGGACCGGCCGGGCGGAAACGAGTGCAATCGATGCTATGAGCAAAAAGCAGTTGATAAGCCGAGTGCGGTGTGGAATGGATGCCGCCAGACTGCGAAGGCTTGGAAAAGCATTTGTTGAAAAACGGCTCATCCCTCAAACACCCCAACTGAAACGTCAACCACTCCTTGTTTAGTGTGCCGCCGCCGGCCAAAGAGTTGGCTCTGTGGTGAATCAATTTTCCTGTGGTGTAACTGGCTGAGAGGACAGGTGGGTGACTCTCAACTTCAGGCCGAGGCCCGCAATAAATGTTCAGCTAAGACTTTGCCGCCTGGTCAGGCGGGCAAGAATCACACAATTAGAATGCGAACAGGGTGCTCCTGGTTGCCATTCATTGTTTCGATTTGCGGCAGCGATGCGTTTAGTGGGGTTCCTTGATCTCCGTCGCCGAACCCACTTTCACCGTGCTGCCGTAACGCTTGTAATTGGAGTAGCGGATGGTCATGCGAATGTGCACGTCTCCCGAGCGAAAGTGCAGGTAATCATCGGCGCGGGTGTACACCGGGAACCAGAAACCCTTCTCGATGTTCTGCCGGTAGGTTCGAAACCTTGGAAAAACGTTTTCATTGTTCTTGTTGATGATGTCCGGCACCGCTTTGCCGTCGGACATCACGATCTGCAAATCGTTCTCGTCCACCCACACGCGGCCCTGGAAGTAGCGTTGCTTTTTCTCGATGGTTTTCGGAGCAACATCGAAGATGTAGCAGGAAAGCTCATCCACCTGCTGCCGCCCGACATAGGTGACGTTGTATTTCGGCAGGTCTTCGGCGTTTAAGACAAACGGCTGGACGTTGCGCACATCGTCGAGGTCCTGCTCGCTCAACTGGATGCGCCGCAGCGTGTCCGGCGGCGCGAACGTGACCTTTTCAAATCGCTTGCTATCGGGCGTGAACACGATTTCACTCGTCATGCGGTACTCGCCGTCCGGTCGATCGTCGTCGTCAATTGTCTGGATGGAAAAAGTCTGCGTATAGGTATAGTTGCTGCGTTCGAGTCTGAACTCTGATTCGCGTTCCGAGAATCGCTTGATGATCTGGTCCACGGGCTGCTTTGGCGGCTCGTTCAGGATCGGGCTGTCGCCTGGGGAATGGATTGACTGCGGCGGCGGCGAAGAATGATACGTCTGACTCGCGGGTTGCTGTTGTTGCGGCGGCGGAGGGGGCGGGGGAGCCTGCGTGCGCGGAGAAGGAGGATGCGGCAGCGGGCCGGGGTCTTGCGCGTCTGCGGCGAGAGAAAGCCCGAGATAAAGGGCGGCGGCGAGTAAAAGCGTCAAACTGTAAGTCCATTGTCTGGTCGTTGGGGACACAGCAAACCTCGCTAGTAAAAAGCTTATATCTCTATAGAGTTTACCTTAAGGCGCGGGGTTGCATGGCCCTCAGGTGGATCGCCACTTCAGAAACACAGCCGCAAGCGGAGGAAGCGTAAGAGCCAGCGAATAGCGTCGCCCCTGCCACGCGTGTTCGCCCGCGTTCATCCCGCCCAGGTTGCCAACGTTGGAGCCGCCATAGCTTGCAGCGTCGGTGTTCAAAACTTCTTCATAGTGGCCGGGACGGGGCACGCCAATGTGATAGCCATAGCGCACCACGGGCGTTGCGTTCAGGATTACGATCAGAATCTCATCCGGATTCTTGCCGCGACGAATGAAGGAGTAGACGCTGTTGTCAGAGTCGTTGGCGTCCACCCATTCGAAACCCTGCCAGTCGAAATCAACCTGGTGCAACGCGGGTTCGCTCGCCAGAAGCTTGTTCAGGTCGGCCGCCAGCCGTTGAATGCCACGGTGCGAATCGTGTTGCAATAGATGCCAGTCCAGGCTGCGTGTTTCGCTCCATTCCTGCCGTTGCGCGATTTCCTGTCCCATGAACAGCAGCTTTTTGCCGGGATGCGCGTATTGATAGGCCAGGAGCAAACGGAGATTCGCGAACTGCTGCCACATGTCTCCCGGCATTTTGTGCAGTAGAGAGTTTTTCCCGTGGACGACTTCGTCGTGCGAAAAGGGAAGCATGAAGTTTTCGCTGAACGCGTAGAGCAGCGAAAAAGTCAGCTTGTTGTGCTCGTAGCGCCGGTAAATGGAGTCCTTGGAAAAATAGCTCAGCGTGTCGTTCATCCAGCCCATGTTCCACTTCAGGCTGAAGCCCAACCCGCCTAGATACGTCGGCCGCGAAACTCCCGGCCAGGCCGTCGACTCCTCGGCGATTGTCAGCACGCCGGGGAAACGCTGATGGACCACTTCGTTCAGCCGCTTGAAAAAATCGATAGCGTCCAGATTCTCGCGTCCGCCATAACGATTGGGAACCCATTCTCCGGGCTGGCGCGAATAATCGAGGTATAACATCGAAGCGACGGCGTCCACGCGCAATCCGTCAATGTGATATTTGTCCAGCCAGAAAAGCGCGTTGGAAATCAGGAAATTCACCACCTCATTGCGGCCGTAGTTGTAAACCAGCGTGCCCCAATCGGGGTGCGAACCCTGGCGCGGATCGGAGTGCTCGTAAAGATGCGTGCCGTCGAACTGCGCCAGGCCGTGCGTGTCGCGCGGAAAATGCGCTGGCGTCCAGTCAAGCAACACGCCCAGGCCGGCCAGGTGGGCGCGGTCCACAAATTCCATAAAGTCGGTGGGGGATCCGTAGCGGCTGGTTGCGGCAAAATAGCCCAGCGTTTGATAGCCCCACGAACCGTCGTAGGGATGCTCCATGATGGGCAGCAGTTCGATGTGCGTGTAGCCGAGTTCCTTGACGTATGGAATCAGCTGATCGGCAAGTTCGCGATAGCTGAGCCACCGATTGTTTTCTTCGGTTATGCGCCGCCAGGAACCGAGGTGCACTTCGTAAACACTGACGGGCTGCTCCAGCCAGTTTTTCTGGAAGCGCCGCTGCATCCAGTCCGCGTCGTTCCAGGAATGTTTGTCCAGTCGTGCGACGACCGAGCCGGTGTTCGGCCGCAGCTCCGAACGGAAACCGTACGGATCGGCCTTCAGGGGCAGAACATTGTTTTGCGGGCCAACGATTTCGTATTTGTAGATGACGTTTTCGCCGAATTCGGGGATAAACAGTTCCCAGATGCCCGAATTGCCGCGCGAGCGCATCGGGCTGACACGGCCGTCCCAACCGTTGAAATCGCCAACAACGCTGACGCGGTTCGCGTTGGGAGCCCACACAGCAAAGTGCACGCCGCTGACGCCTTCCAGCGTCTTTAGATGTGCTCCGAGTTTTTCGTAAGTGTCGTAATGACGGCCTTCGCCCATCAGATAAAGGTCGAATTCGGTAAGAAGATAAGGGAAGGCGTATGTGTCGTGCGCTTCCCAGACGTCGCCGTACTCGTTGCGAAAGCGAAGGCGATAACTGGAAGCGGCGGGAGCGGCTTCGCCTGGCGTAGGAAGTGTAGCCTCGAAAAATCCCGTGTCGCGGTAGCGCCGCATGGGAATCGGTTCGGGCTTGCCTGGCAGGATGATTTGCGTTTCGACGGCGCGCGGCTGAAACGCTCGGATGGACCAGAGGCGCCCCTGCGGCGAGTCCACTGGATGCGGCCCGAGCAGCCCGAAGGGATCCGCGTTACGCGCGCCCAGCAGGGAAGCGAGGCGAGCGCCGAAGTCGTCCACGGCCGCAACTTTTGCACGGGAAGGGGTCAATTCAGGCACGCGGCCATTCTAGCGGAAGCCACGCGCATGGCCAACTGGCGATGCGAACCCAGTTGCGCAGGTGCTTGGGAAAGGGAAGAACCCGAAGCGGGCTTGCAGGGTGGCGAGGTGCAGGATAAAGTTGGCGGGCGGTGTCGATGTTCGGTGTGACTCCGGTAAGTCAAAATTGCCAATGCATGGAGAATTTGTGAAACGCAGAATCGCCTGGGGCGCCTGGATGGTGTTAGTGATGGGAACTACCTTCGGACTGAACGCTTTTGCGCAAGACCGTTCGCAAGGCCGCTCAATGGTGATTTCGCGGCAGGGAATTGTGGCTGCTGAGTCGCCGCTGGCCGCGCAAGCCGGCGTGCGCATCCTTGAGCAGGGCGGAAATGCCGTGGACGCGGCGATTGCCACGAACGCGATGATGGGCGTTGTCTCTCCGATGATGAACGGCATCGGCGGCGACCTCTTCGCCATTGTGTACGACGCGAAAGCCAACAAGCTCTACGGCCTGAACGCCAGCGGCTGGGCGCCGAAGAATCTCACTCCGGAATTGCTGAAGAAAAAAGGCCTGCGCGACATGCCAGAGACGGGCGTGAACACCGTCACCGTTCCCGGCGCCGTGGACGGTTGGCAGAAACTGGCCGACAAATTCGGCCGCAAGAAATTAAGCGACGACCTGGCACCCGCCATTCAAACCGCGCGCGCCGGCTTCCCCGTCACCGAGTGGGTGGCGATGTATTGGAGCGGCGCAACAGACTACCTGCGCGGCGACGATGCCGCCGCAAAATTGTATTTGCCGCAGGACCGCCCTCCCAAAGCCGGCGACATTTTCGCCAATCCAGATCTAGCAGGGTCACTGCAGCAGATTGCGGCACACGGGCGCGACGCTTTCTATAAAGGTGAAATCTCCAAAAAGATTCTGGAGACAATCGAACGCCACGGCGGCGTGATGACTCCCGAGGATTTGGCGGAGTTTTCCAGTGAATGGGTAGAGCCCATCTCCACCACTTATCGCGACTGGACCGTCTACGAATTGCCTCCCAACGGCCAGGGGCTCGCCGCCCTCGAAATGTTGAATATCATGGAAACGTTTCCGCTGGGCCAGCAGAAAGACTACGCCTACGGCTCTGCAAACGCCCTGCACGCCATGATCGAAGCCAAAAAACTTGCCTACGCGGACCTGAAAAAATATATCGGCGAACCGCGCGGCCAGAAACTCCCTGTTGCCACGCTTCTTTCGAAAGAGCACGCTGCCGCGCGCGCCAAGCTCATCGACCCTGACCACGCCAATTGCGACCCCAGCGCCGATCCCCGCGTTGGGAACGACACCACCTTCCTCACGGTCGTCGACCGCGACGGTAACATGGTTTCCCTCATTCAAAGCAATTTCGATTCATTTGGCTCAGGAATCGTCGCGCCAGGAACCGGCTTTGCCCTCCACAATCGTGGCGCATTATTCACGCTTGATCCTGGGTCGCCGAACCTTCTCGCCGGCCGCAAGCGCCCCCTCCACACGATTATTCCGGCCTTCGCGCAAAAGGGCGACACTCGCGTGGCCTTCGGCATCATGGGCGGCTGGAACCAGTCACAGGCTCACGCGCAATTCATCGCCAACATGGTGGATTTCAAGATGAATATTCAAGCGGCGCTGGAATCGGCCCGCTTTTCGAAGCACTCGTTCGGCGGTTGCGACGTGCAGATGGAAAACCGCTTCTCGCAAAAGACGCGCGAAGATCTGGCTGCGAAGGGGCACAAGATCGAACTCATGGGTGCCTTCTCCTCCGCGATGGGTGGCGGGCAAGTGGTCTTGCGGGACGCCTTAAAGGGCATCAACTACGGCGCTTCCGACCCCCGAAAGGACGGCGCCGCCGTGCCAGAGTTACCAGTCGAATAAACTACTGTTCGATATACAGGTGAGTACTCCCCGAAACCGGTACGTTTGGGGCAGTACGGCAAAAAAATTCCGCTGACCTGTGCGGAATGTGAACGGCGTTTCCTATCTTCGCTCCGCAAGAGACTTACGGCTCACACTAAGTGCTGTATTATCAATGCGCTGCGCGTTGGTATCCCTGGCGAGTAACTTGCACATCTTATAGCTTCCATCCAGCAAGTGGCTTGGAAAAACGAGTGCGAGTGGGAGGGTCCCGGGGTATGCAAGTTTCAAAATGGTTCCCAAGCAAGTGCCTGATGGTCGTCGGAGTCGGTTTTGTAGCTCTGTCCTGTGCCCCGAACGGCCGCGCGCAGAGCGACGACGTCGCCGGCCAGTATGTCTGCTCTGAAGCTCACGTGGCTGGAAAGCCCGTGCCGTGCACCGCGGCTCCGCTTTCGCTGAAGAGCGACGGCAAGTTCGAACTCCAGGGTCGCGAAGGCGATTACCTGGTTACCGGAAATTGGGTTGAGCTGAACGGCACGGTTCTGAAGTCTCGCGCGAAAAGGGAAGCCGGCCACAAGATCGTTTTCCGCTTCTCCAACAGCAAAGGCGCCTGCGAAATGATCTACGAGCGCCGCGTAGCCGAAATGGGCAAAACTAAACTCGGATAACCAGAACTCAAGGCAGAGGTGCGTCGAACGCAGCCGCGGCGATTTCGCCCAACGCCTGCCCCGCGATTTTCTGCGCGCTCTCCGGGTCCGCCGGCATCGCGACATGATTCACATAAGCCGCAAACGCCAGTGTCTTTCCGGCTTTTGTCTGCACATAGCCCGCAAGACCTTTTCCATTCAGCATCAGGCGTGAATTCAGCTTGTCCTCCGCGGCGAACGTCCCAGTTTTTGCGAACACATGTCCCGCGCCCGGATTGTCTTTCTGAATCTTAGCCAGCGTCCCGTCTTTTCCAAGAATCGGCAGCCCATTGTAGAAAACCGGAAAGTCCGGCCGGGTTTTCCAGTAGGCAAGGTAGTGGCACATAAAATCAGGGCTGAAAAGATCTGCCCAGTCGCCTCCCGCGCCGTCGCCTTGCGACGCGCCGGAGAGATCGAGTTTCGCATCCGTCAGAAACGCGCGCTCCAGCTTGAATCCTGCGGAAAGAGGATCTTTAGTATTTTTCGCGACGAGCAGTCCCAGGAAATAAGGTCCCATACCAGCATGAAGATTCTGGCTCACCTTCAACGTGATTTTGATCTCTTCGCTCAGTGGAGGCGAGACGTGTTCGGCCATCTGGTTCTCCGAGGCATAAAACCGTTGGAAAGCAGCGAAATCCTTGACGACCGCTCCAGATTTTTTCGCCTTAATCTCGATTCCTTTGGCTTCGAGCGCCTCCCGTAGCACCCACGCGGCAAATGGCGTAGGCGAAGGAATCTGATAGGCCACTGTATTCAGCCCACTGCCCTGGGGCACGTTTCCGGAGAAAGTGATTTCCCATGACCCATCGGGGCGCGGGGCCGGATCTGTCGCGTCAAACGAGACCTTGGAATCGGCTGGGCCGGTGGTCATCGCGTTGACGAAATGAAAATAGGAAGTCTGCGGCGAAATGCCGAACGCCACTGGGTCGCCCGCTTTTGCTCCCGGCGTGGCGGTCAGGTCGATGATGTTGTCGTTCACTATGATCGAGGACATCGTGACGCCCGTGCCGCCTTCGTGCTCTCCATCAGGCATCAGGCCGGTGTCCACGTAAACGCGCCCCTCGATTTTGCGGATGCCTTTGGCCGCCACTTGCGCCGCGAAATCCTTGATGACGGCCAGCGGATCACCGGGCAGCGCCGGGCCGTTGTAGGAGTGATCCTCATCCATGAAGCCAAGCGTGCCGTCCGGCTGAATGCGGTTCGAGAGATTCGGATCGCCGCTCGCAACAAGAATCAGATTGCCTTTCAGCGTCCCCTTCTTGTCGATGGGACCAGTGCGATAAATACGTGTGTGAAATCGATAGTCGGGGCCAAGTTTCGCGAGCACCGTGCCTTCCGTTAGCAATTTGGTTGTGGAGGCGGGAACGAAAAGCTTTTCGGCATTCAATGCGTAGACAACTTTCCCGGTTTCCAGATCGTAAAATTCAATGCCGAAATTCGAGCGAGCAAACTCCGGCCGCGACGTGACCCTAGAGATGCGCTCCTCAAGCGAGGCCAGGGACTGCGCCTGCGTGCACGGTGCGTGAAAAAGGACCAGAAGGAAAAATACAGGCGTGGCCAGGAGACTTGCGGAAAAGAAGCGGCTCGGGTTCGAAAGCAAGCAGTTCACCTCACTGTGCGACATTTTTGTCAAATATGGGTTGTGGCAGAGCGATTTTCTCAAACGGAATATTCAGGATAGGGTACTTCTTCCAATCCTTGTAGTCGAAATGCCACCACTCGTCCTCGTTCACGGTGAACCCTTCGGATTCCATTGCGCGGCGCAGCAGGTCGCGGTGCCAGCGTTGCAGGGATGTGCCTCCCGGAAAGTTAGGAAACGAGCGCGGGGACATTTCGTCGTAGAGCCCCGGCATTTCGACAGGTTGACCGGTGGAGAGATCATAGAGCGTTAAGTCTACAGCGCAACCGCGATTGTGCTTCGAGCCCTCCTTGGGATTGGCGACAAATATCTTCCCCTCCGGCGGTGTGGCATCCCAGAAGATCTTCGTCACATACCACGGCCGGTAAGCATCGTGAATTAACAGGCCGTAGCCGAGTGGCATCAGTTTTTCGAGGACGTTCCGCAACGCCACGGCTGCAGGAAGCTGCAGGAAGGCGCGAGCTTGCGTGTAAACCGGAGTGCTCAAGAAGTTGTCGGAAGTGGCGTAGCGGATGTCCAGGTGAATCGAGTCGTTTAGTGTGTAGAGTTCCACGAGAACGGGTTTGCGGAAAGGTCCGGACTCCGCGGGCGGCGTGAGCTTCAAAGCCTTCTCGCGAAGCTCCGAAACTGGTTGTGCTGGATTGACATGATAGAAGTGTGTTGGGTCAGAACCGGCGTCAGAACGGATAAATTTTGTGCTTCCCACAGTGAACGACGTTATATTCTCGTCGTTCTCTTTGTGAAGCGAAATAGGTATGTCATCAAGCCCGCTTCGCAGGAGTGCAAACGAGCCGAGTGGCTCTGTCGTGATGGGAGCTTCTGGGACGTGGTCGGTAAGTACCTTGTGATTTGTTGGAGCGCGCCAGAAGAGGCTTCGATTCCGTTCAAGGATGATCACCTGCTCTCTGCCATGACCATAAATACCAACCAGATGTTTCCAATCAGTGGGCACATCGGGAGGTTTGGGGCCGGGAAGAAGGGAATCGGCGGCGGATGCGGTGGTTTGCGCTTGCAGCGCGATCGGAGGCAAAAGCAATAAGGCAAGGACAGGAAATGCGAGAGACAGGCGGAGAAGTCGCGTCACGTGCGAAATCATATCCGAAACACGGGATTTTGCGAACGGTGACAGCTTCTAAGAATGCGTAACAGGCAATAAAAGCCTGTTGCTCACTCCTTCACGGGTGAGGATTTCCATTACGCGGTCAAAATCGTGCTGGCGTTGCGAGAACCCGCAGGCCTAAAAGGACTAAGCTACAGGGCGAAGAATCGTGCCCTCCGGTGATTTATTTTTTCGCCGTGGCGGCGTTTTCGTTCAGGCCGGGGGCTACGACCGGGTTCAGGAACGGCATCATCGCGCGCAACTTCAGTCCGATCTGCTCGATCTGCTGCTGTTGCTCCGCTTTGCGGCGCGCCAGAAAATTCGGGCAGCCCTTTTCGTTTTCCTCGATCCAGGCCTTGGCGAAGCTGCCGTCGCGGATGCCCGCCAGCAGCTTCTTCATCGCCTCGCGCGTTTCCTGCGTCACGATGCGTTTCCCCGCGTGATAATCGCCCTGCTCAGCTGTGTCGCTGACGGAATAGCGCATGTAGCTGAGCCCGCCGCGATAAATCAGGTCCACAATCAATTTCAATTCGTGCAGGCATTCGAAGTACGCCACTTCTGGCTGATAACCCGCGTCCACCAGTGTTTCGAATCCGGCCTTGATCAATTCGCTGACACCCCCGCACAAAACGGCTTGCTCGCCGAATAGATCTGTCTCGGTCTCTTCAGTAAACGTAGTTTCCAGAACGCCAGCGCGCGTCGTGCCAAGCCCCTTCGCATATGCCAGCGCCTGTGCCTTGGCATGCCCGGTCGCATCCTGCTCCACCGCGATCAGCGCAGGCGTGCCTCCGCCCTCCACAAACACTTCGCGCACGCGATGCCCCGGCGCTTTCGGTGCAATCATCGTCACGTCGACCGTCTTCGGCGGCTTGATCGCGCCAAACCGAATATTGAACCCGTGCGCAAACATCAGCGTCTTCCCGGGCGTCAGGTGCGGCTCAATCGCTTCCTTATAAAGTTTCGGCTGCCGCGTGTCTGGCGCCAGAATCATGATCACGTCGGCCCACGCCGCCGCATCCGCAGGAGACTTGACGGTCAGCCCGTCCTTCTCCGCCTTCGCGCGCGAAGCGCTGCCCTCGGGTAACCCCACCATCACGGATACGCCGGAGTCGCGAAGATTCAACGCATGCGCATGCCCCTGCGAGCCATAGCCAATGATCGCGACCTTCTTGTTCTGGATTAACGCCAGGTCCGCGTCTTTGTCGTAATACAGGTTTGCCATTTCGTTCCTTTCGATTGGGCCGTGTCGCGGCCGAACAGGTAGCATAGGCTTTAGCCTGTGCTCCGAAAATGCGCCCGCCCCGTAAAGCCGATCGGGGTGCAAAGTGCGCACCTCGGAAGGCGGCCGCTACAAAATCCGAATCACTTCGCCGTTGCTTCTGGAATTGCCGCTGCCGCCGGTGGCCGCAACAAATCGCTTCCGCGCGTCATCGCGATTCGCCCCGTCCTCGCCATTTCCAGCACGCCAAACGGCCGCAGTACTTCCAGCAACCCGTCAATCTTGTCCACCGTTCCCGAAACTTCCACAATCAGCGATTCCGGCGCCACGTCCACCACGCGCCCGCGAAACACCTTGATCAACTCCATAAGGTGCGGCCGGTTCTGCTGGTCCGCCGCTACCTTAATCAAAGCCAAATCGCGCTCCAGCATCGGCCGGTCCGAGATATTCTCCGCCAGCAACACGTCCACCAGCTTTTCCAGGCTCGCCTCCAGCCGAGTCGCCCCGCGCTCGTCCGTATGCGCGCAAATCGTCATTCGCGCAATCTCCACATTCTCCGTGGGGCCGACCGTCAGCGAATCAATGTTAATCGCCAGCCGCCTCGTCAGCGACGCCACGCGGTTCAACACGCCCGGTTTGTTCTCCACGTAAGCAACAATAGTTTGCATGGCTTCCTCAATCTCCCTAGGGGCGGCTTCTTGCCCTGAGCATCGCGAAGGGTTAGGCCGCCTTCTTACGGTTCCGTAGCCGTTTCCACCAGTGGATTATTCGGCCGCCGAATCATGTCGTTCAGCGCCGCTCCGGCCGCCACCATCGGGTATACCGAATCTTCCTGCTCCACGCGGAAATCCATCAACACGGTCTGCTCCGATTTACGGGCCGCTTCAATCGTAGGAACAACGTCTTTCCGCGCCGTTACGGTTTCTCCGCGAATCCCAAACGAGTTCGCCAGCGCCGCAAAATTCGGCGCAACCAACGGCGTCGCCACGTAGCGCTTGTCGTAGAAAAATTCCTGCCATTGGCGAACCATGCCCAGGTACCCGTTATTGATGATCGCAATCTTGATGTTGATTTTTTCCTGCACAATCGTCGCCAGTTCGCACATGGTCATCTGGAAGCCGCCGTCGCCCACCACCACCCACACTTCCGCATCCGGTCGCGCCATCTTCGCGCCAATTGCCGCCGGCAGAGCAAAGCCCATCGTGCCTAGCCCACCAGAAGTGATAAGCGTGCGCGGCGCGTTGTGGTGGTAATACTGCGCCTCCCACATCTGGTGCTGGCCCACGTCGGTGACCACGATAGCGTTGCCGCCGGTGACTTTCCAAAGATCGTTGATCACGTGCGCGGCATAAAGATGTCCGCTGTCGGGTAAAGACTGAATGTCGCGTACAGCGGAATCGCCTTTTAGTCCGGCGATGTGCGCCAGCCATCCACTGTGATCGCGCTCGTGAACATGCGGCAGCAGCGCTGCAAGCGTTTCCCCGGCGTCCCCAATAATTGCCGCATCTACCTTCACATTTTTGTTGATCTCGGCCCGATCCACTTCAATGTGAATCTTTCGCGCGTTCCGCGCGTATACCCGCAGGTCGCCGGTGACGCGATCATCAAATCGCATCCCCACTGCAATCAGCAGATCCGCCTCCTGAATCGCGTTGTTCACCCAAGCCTCGCCGTGCATCCCCATCATGCCCAGATTCAGCGGATCGCTGGCAGGGAAGCCACCGATGCCAAGCAGCGTCATAGCAACCGGAATATTGCTGGTGTGCACGAACTGCTCAAAAGTGCGCATCGCCCCGGAGAGCATGATGCCGCGGCCCGCCAGAATCAGCGGCCGCTTTGCGGAATTCAGCAGCTCAACGGCCCGGTCAAACTCTTTCTGGTCGTGATTGTTGCGTTGGCGTTTGACGGGCAGCTTCGGCGCGCTCGCTTCCCAATCGAACTCAGCGGTTGCCTGTTGCGCATCTTTCGTAATGTCCACCAGCACCGGTCCGGGGCGCCCGGAGTTGGCGATAATGAACGCCTCGCGCACCGTTCGCGCAATATCTTCCACTTTTGAAACCACGACATTGTGCTTGGTGATCGGCATGGTGATGCCGGTGATGTCCACTTCCTGAAAGGCGTCGGAGCCGAGCAACTTGCTGCTCACTTGTCCAGTAATGCAAACCACGGGTGAAGAATCGAGCATCGCCGTCGCAATTCCCGTAACCATGTTCGTCGCGCCCGGTCCCGAAGTTGCCATCGCCACGCCAACACCGCCGGTCGCGCGCGCATATCCATCGGCCATGTGTGTTGCACCTTGCTCGTGGCGCACCAGGATGTGGTGCAGCTTGGATTTGCCAAGCGCGTCGTACACAGGAAGAATCGCCCCGCCGGGGTAGCCAAAAATATGTTTCACGCCCAGGCGCGTGAGCGTTTCGCAAAGTATTTCCGCACCTGTCAGCTTCATAGAGTTCTCCCCGCTGAAATCGGAGCGTTGTCCGATGCAAAACTTGCCGGCACCGTTGTGATAGCGCCCAAAGAGGAAGACGACACGAGCGCCGCGTATTTCGCAAAAACTCCGTGCGTGTACCGCGGCTTTGGCGCTTTCCAGTTGGCCATGCGCTTCTGAATCTCCGCATCGGTGATGCCCACGTTCAATGTGCGTTTGGGCAGATCAAACGTAATGTTGTCCCCATCACGAATTGCTGCGATCGGCCCGCCATTCGCCGCCTCCGGAGCAACATGCCCCGCCATCAATCCGTGCGTGGCACCGGAAAACCGTCCATCGGTCAGCAATGCAACATCGTCGCCCAGCCCCGCCCCGACAATCGCCGCAGTCACGGCCAGCATTTCGCGCATTCCCGGTCCGCCGCGCGGCCCTTCGTAACGAATCACCACCGCGTCGCCGGCCTTGATCTTCCCTTGTTCCACCGCGGCAAACGCGGCCTCTTCGCTGTCAAACACCCGCGCCGGCCCGCTGAAATTCAGCGTCTTGTGCCCGGCGACTTTCACCACGCAGCCTTCCGGCGCCAGATTTCCTTTCAAAATCACCAGGCCGCCCGTCTCCTTGATGGCGTTGTTCTTGCCGCGGACGACTTGCTGTCCGGGCGTTTCCTTAGCGTCTGCGGCCTCTTCGCCGAGCGTTCGTCCGGTAACGGTGAGGCAGTTTCCTTGGAGCAGGCCGGCTTCAAGCATGCGCTTCGCGACGAGCGGAGTGCCGCCTGCTGCATAAAGGTCGGTTGCGACAAATCTTCCTCCAGGTTTGAGATCGGCCAGGATCGGTGTTCGCGAACTGATGCGGTCAAAATCGTCAATCGAAAGCGGCAGCCCGGCTTCCCGCGCGATGGCCAGCAGATGCAGAACGGCGTTCGTGGAACCGCCCGTCGCCGCAACACCCGCGATGGCATTTTCAATCGCGGTCTTGGTGATAATTTGCGAAGGCGTGGTGTTCTTGCGAAGCAAGTCGATCGCGAGCTTTCCGGCAAGCTCTCCCGCGTGTGCTTTGCCTGCGTCAGTGGCCGGCACACTGGAAATCCCCATCGGCGCAAGCCCCAGAAATTCGCAGACAAGCGCCATGGTGTTCGCCGTGAACTGCCCGCCGCAGGCGCCCGCACCGGGGCAGGCCGCGCATTCAAGCTCTTTCAGTTGCGCGTCGCTCATTTTCCCGCGAGCGTGCGCGCCAACGGCTTCAAACACATCCTGAATCGTGACGGAATGACCTTCGAACTGCCCGGGCGCGATGGATCCACCATAAAGAATCAGTCCGGGAATATTCAGGCGAGCCAGTGCCATTGCTCCGCCGGGAATGGTCTTGTCGCAGCCGACCAGAACGATCAGCCCGTCCAAAAGATTGCCGCGCGTTACCAGCTCAATCGAATCCGCAATCACCTCGCGGCTGATCAGCGAAGCCCGCATCCCCTCCGTACCCATCGTGATGCCATCGGAAATGGATACGGTGTTGAACTCCAGCGGCGTCCCACCCGCGGCGCGAATACCGTCGCGCACATGCACCGCCAGTTCGCGCAGATGATAATTGCACGGCCCGATTTCAATCCACGTATTGGCGATGCCGATCAACGGCCTGGTGAAGTCGTCATCTTTTAGTCCGGCAGCACGCAGCATCGCGCGAGCCGGCGCGCGGTGCGCGCCATCGGTAAGAACAGTGCTGCGGGGTTTCAACGAACCGCTAGACACTTCCGAATCCCTCCCCCAGATACTCGCCCAGCCGCCGGAAACAAACGCGGCCACCATCCATCAGCGGATGATGGCCCCGAAAATATCACTCGCCGCCCACCGTCAACCATGTCCAAAATGCGACATGGCAGGTACCCCTGAAAGCACTAGAATGAGGTACTTGGGTGAATGAGTCAAATTAATAGAAATGTTCCAGAACCCAAGTGTAACTTATGATGCGTTTTGCGCGTCCCACCTCCGTCGGCCCAGCGAATGCTCAGGAAAAGCGAATTGGGCTGATTTTTTTCATCCTTCTCACGGCAAAGGCATCTCCGATTGAACGAGGAGCATCCATAAACCCATGGCAACTCAGGCTTCCAAGATTTCTCCGGCCCGCTCGCTGAAGAGTTCCTACGAAGAGTATGTGAATCCCCAATGGGTCGCCCTGCTGAACATTCTTGACATGAATGTCCGGTACGAGCGTTGCGCGGGCAGCGAACTGTTCACCGAAGACGGCCGCCGCATCCTCGATTTCCTGTCCGGCTATTGCGTCCACAACACTGGCCACAACCATCCTTATATAGTCCAGGCACTCAAGGGTGAGTTGGACAAGAGTGGCCCGGCGATGCTGCAAAGCCATGTCCCGGAGATCGCCGGCGAACTTGCTAAACGCCTGTGTCAGTTGGCGGGCGGCGGATTAGAAAAAGTTTACTTCGGCAGCAGCGGCAGCGAAGGCGTCGAAGCCGCCATTAAGTTCGCTCGCGCTACGACCGGCCGCACCGGGATCGTTTACGCCCGCAGCAGTTTTCACGGCCTCACCGCCGGCGCTCTTTCCCTGATGAACGACGCCTTTTGGCGCGAAGGCTTCGGCCCGCTCCTTCAGGACACGGTGGGCGTCGAGTTCGGCGACGCAAGCGCACTCGAAGCTGTGTTGCGAACCAAGCGCCACGCCGCACTGGTGCTCGAACCAATTCAAGCCGAAGCGGGCATTCGCGTCCCTTCGAAAGAGTATATGCACAAGGCTCAGGAGCTTTGTCGCAAGACGGACACCCTCTTTGTAATCGATGAAGTGCAAACGGGCATGTTTCGCACGGGCACCTTTCTCGCATCCCATCAGTTCCAACTTCGCCCCGATATCGTGATTCTCGCCAAAGCCCTCAGCGGTGGCCTGATGCCTGTCAGCGCCGTCCTGATGACCGACAAAATCTATCACGCCGTCTATTCCTCGCTGCGCCGCGCGATCGTGCATACCTCCACGTTCAGCGAAAACAGCCTTTCCATGCGAGCGGGCATCGCGTCGCTGGACGTGCTTGAATCAGAGCAACTCGGCAAACGCGCCTTGGAACTCGGTGAGTCTTTCCGCGCCAAGTTGCGAACCGCGTTGGCGCCGTTCGAGATGGTGAAAGAAGTCCGCGGGATGGGGCTACTCTCCGGAATCGAGTTCGTCGCGCCGAAAAAAATGTCCCTTCGCGCGCCGTTCGAGGCCTTCCACCGCATCCATCCGGCGATGTTCGGCCAAATCGTGGTAATGCGCATGTTTCGCGAAAAAAGCATCCTCACGCAGATCTGCGGCAACAATTTCCTGGTGCTGAAAGCGGCCCCGCCGTTGGTGGTGACAGAAGCGCAACTCGACGAATTTGTCGCTGCTATCAGCGGTGTGATGGAACTGGCGCACACCTCCGCCGCTTTCTGGAGCGAGGCGCTCGGCCTGGCGCGCCGGGCAGTCAATGTCTGAGTCGATGGTCGGTGGGCAAGCAAAACACGGGAATGGGGGCTAGGAGTGGTCTCCGGCAGAACAAAGGTGGATGTGTTTGTAATCGGGGGAGGGCCCGCGGGGCTGGCTGCCGCCATTGCCGCGCGGCAACGAGGAATGTCCGTCATCGTTGCGGATGGCAGGGAGCCGCCGATTGACAAAGCTTGCGGCGAGGGCTTGATGCCAGAAACAATCGCGGCGCTTGGCGAACTCGGCGTAGCAATTCGTCCCGATGCGGGCTACCGGATTCGCGGAGTCCGATTCCTCCAAAACGAAGCCCAAGTCGGCGGAGAGTTTCCTCATGGCCTAGGAGTGGGTATTCGGCGGACGATTCTCCACGAATGGCTGATCGCCCGCGCGGAAGAGTGCGGTGTTCAACTACTGTGGCGAACACCTGTTTCCGGAATCACAAAAGCTGGAGTCCAGCTGCCCGGCGAATTCGTGGCCGCGCGCTGGATCATCGGTGCCGACGGCTGCGGTTCGCGCGTCCGCCGGTGGAGCGGCTTGAATGCGGTGGCGCGGCAAAGCCAGAGGTACGCCACTCGCCGGCATTATCAAGTGCGTCCCTGGTCCGAATATGTGGAGGTTTATTGGGGACATCGCACGCAGGTTTACGTGACGCCGATCAGATGCGATGAAGTCTGTATCGTGGTGATGGCCAAGCACGCGGACGAAACTGCTTTCGACTTGGTGTTGCAAGCTTGCCCGGATCTGCGGCAGCGCGTTTCCGGCGCCGAGCTTGCCAGCCGCGAACGCGGGGCGATCACCCAGATGCACTCGCTTCGTGCCGTCCACTCGGGCAACGTTGCCTTGGTTGGAGACGCCTCCGGCAGCGTGGATGCTCTCACCGGCGAGGGCTTGCGTCTCGCTTTCCAGCAAGCCATCGCGCTTGCCGACGCCATGGTGCGGAACGACTTGCCAAGTTACGCACGCGCTCATCGTGAGCAAGCACGAAAGCCCGCGCTTATGGGAGACTTGCTGCTGACCCTGGCCTGGAATGACCGGCTGCGGACAAGGTCGATCCGCATCCTGGCGAAGCGGCCACAACTTTTTGCGCGCCTGCTGGCGGTTCACACGGGGCGCGCGGCATGGGGAGATTGGCTGTCTGCCGGCGCGCAACTCGGATGGCGGTTTCTGACAACTTAGGAGAGCCAAAAATGCGCCTCAATAGTTGGAAATCGACAGCAGCAGGAACAGGAATTATCTTCGTCCTGGCCGCATTACTTTCCGCCGCCCCAGCGCCACCACGCCCGCAAGCCGCTGCTGCGGCAGCCCACGAGGTTTCACTGACACTCGATCCGGCGCAAACCAAAGTTCACTTCAACGTGGACAGCACGCTGCATATGGTGCACGGCACACTCGCCCTGAAAAGCGGCGCACTGAAATTCGATCCGCAGACAGGCAGTTCCAGCGGCTTGATCGTCGTGGACGCCGTCAGTTGCGATACCGGCAACAGTTCCCGCGATCAACGCCTGCACAAGGAAATCCTTGAAACCTGGAAGTTCGCCGAAGCCACCTTCCGCCCCTCGCAAATCGACGGGCAGGTTTCTTTGACTGCGCCCTCCGACTTCAAACTGAAAGGTGTCATCACGCTTCACGGCACGGATCATGAGCTCGTCGCCGACGTTCACTCCGAATTCTCCGGCGATCATTGGAAGGGGACCGCCAAATTCGACGTCCCTTACACCAAGTGGGGTATCAAGGACCCCAGCAATTTCCTGTTGCATGTGAAACCAGTCGTAAATGTCGAGCTCGAACTCGCTGGCTCGAAATCAACCCGGTAATTTCGATCGCTCCTATGTGACGTCAATCACATTCGCTTCCCCGCGAAATCTCCTGTTCCCATTTGCATATCCGGCGCGCTTCCTCCATCATTAATAGTTTGGGTTACAGCTTTCCTGCCGGATGGCTGTGCCTGGTGCAATCCACATACGAAATAACTGAGGAATTCATGGAAAAGCCAACGAGTATTGCCGCGCCGAAAGGAAAGTTGGGAGTTCTGTTGCCGGGCATGGGCGCGGTTGCAACAACTTTCATGGCGGGCGTCGAGCTTGTGCGTAAGAAAAAAGCGCAACCCGTCGGCTCCCTGACGCAGATGGCCACGATTCGCCTGGGCAAACGCACCGACGGCCGTTCGCCTCGCATTAAAGAGTTCGTGAAGCTCGCCAAGCTCGATGACATCGTTTTCGGCGGTTGGGACATTTTCCCGGACAGTTCTTATGAAGCCGCCGCAAAAGCCGGCGTGCTCGACCCCCATCACCTGGCTATGGTGAAAACGTTTCTCTCCAAGATCAAGCCGATGCCCGCCGCGTTCGACCGCGAATACGTAAAGATGCTCGACGGCAAGCACGTCAAGAAAGGCAAGAACAAATACGAAATCGCACTGCAGATCAAGGCGGACATCGCGAAATTCAAAAAGAAACACGGCTGCTCGCGCATGGTCATGCTGTGGTGCGGCTCAACCGAGATTTTCCTGACTCATGACGACGTGCACGCGACGCCGGAAAGCTTCGAAAAAGCAATGAAGGAAAATCACCACGCGATTGCTCCCTCGATGTTGTACGCCTGGGCCGCGATTACCAGCGGCATTGCCTATGGCAACGGCGCTCCCAACCTCAGCGTGGATATCCCGGCGCTGCAGGCACTCGCCCAAAAGCACAACGTGCCTATCGCCGGAAAGGATTTCAAGACCGGGCAGACGCTCATCAAGACTGTCCTCGCACCTGCCTTTAAGGCCCGCATGCTCGGCCTCAATGGCTGGTTCTCCACCAACATTCTCGGCAACCGCGACGGTGAAGTCCTCGAGGATCCCGGTTCGTTTAAAACGAAGGAAGAATCAAAACTGGGCGCGCTCGAATTCATTCTTCAACCGCATCTGTATCCCGAGCTGTACAAGAAGATTCATCACAAGGTCCGCATCAACTACTATCCACCGCGCGGCGACAACAAAGAGGGCTGGGACAACATCGACATCTTCGGCTGGCTGGGCTATCCGATGCAGATCAAGGTGGACTTCCTCTGTCGCGATTCGATTCTCGCCGCCCCCATTGTTCTCGACCTCGTCCTGTTCCTCGATCTCGCGCAGCGCGCAGGAATGCACGGCATCCAGGAGTGGCTCAGCTTCTACTTCAAATCGCCGATGACTGCGCCGGAACTTTATCCGGAGCACGACCTCTTCATCCAATTGATGAAACTTAAGAATACCCTGCGTTGGATGATGGGCGAAGACCTGATCACCCACCTCGGCCAGGAATACTACGACTAAGTCTTCAAGCGTAGCGTCCACCTTAAGGTGGACGCTACATAAGCCAAGGCAAATTCCTACAACCGCTCCGGTATTTCCCACTTTCCCGTTTGCGCAGACCGGAACAATGCCTCGATCACCGCCGCATTGCACACCGCGTCTTCCATCGAATTCGGCACTTCGCGATTCTCGCGAATCGCCTTCGAAAACAGGTCTGCCTGAATTGTGAATTGATTGCAGATCGGCATCGATTCCGTCACTTGGCTCGCCCCGCCATACAAATCCTTCCCGTCATCAATAAATATCCGGCACGGTTTGTCGGTCGGCGCATTAAATGGAATCTCAATGTCCACCCGTCCCTCGGTGCCCAGAAACTGCATCCGCTGGTAGTAGATCTGTTGCGTGGACACGGTGAAGATGCATTGCCCGGCCGGAAATTCCAGAATTGCCGAAGTCAGCCGGTCCGTCCTGAAGCTGGGATCCAGCTCCACGCAAGCCATCGCCCGCACAGGTTCTTCACCAAAAATAAATCGTGACATCCGCACCGGATAGCACCCGATATCCATCAGCGCCCCGCCCGCAAGCTCCGCCGAATTCCGCACATTTTCCGGGTTTACATTGAAGTAGCTGAACAAACAAACCGCCGAGCGCAATTTGCCGATGCGGCCCGCGCGCACAAGTTCCTGCACTCGCAGCCACTGCGGATGTGAGCGAACCATGAACGCCTCGCCAACCTTCACGCCATATTGATTGCGAGCCGCAAGCAATCGCCGCGCTTCCCCCACCGTTCGCGCCACTGGTTTCTCGCAAAGTACATGCTTCCCGCGGCTGGCCGCGCGCACGGACCATTCCACGTGCAAATGATTGGGCAGGGGATTGTAAATCGCCTCGATTTCAGGGTCGTTAAGCAATTCCTCGTACGAGCCATAAACCTTGGGTATGGAAAATTCGCGCGCGAATTCCTGCGCCTTTTCCAGCGACCGTGAAGCCACCGCCGCCACTTCCGCGAGTTCGCATTGCAGCATGCCCGGCACTGCCCGCCGCCGCGCAATCGACGCCGCGCTCAAAATTCCCCATTTCACTTTTTTCGTCATGGATTTCCCGAGGTTTTCAGTATGCAAGATTTTAGGTGAATATCCGGTTCGCAAGCGCGATTGTCCGATTGGCGGGAAGAGGGAGACTCATGCGCGAGCTGCTGCAGCCTTGGAGGTTTCCAGATTGATTTCAGCAACAAGTTCAGTTCCCGTCTCGGCGGACGACTTGATAAACAGTTCTCCGCCCACCAGCCGCAGTCGCTCCCGCATGCTGGTCAATCCAATCCCTGCACCGGCAGCGCCCGTATCGAAACCGATGCCGTCGTCAGCCACGCAAAGGTTGATAGTTTTGCCGCACATCGCCACTTTCACAAACGCCGTTGTGCCCCCGCTATGTTTCACCACGTTGCTCAAGGCCTCTTGCGCGATGCGATACATGCACAACTCCACAGGCTCCGGCAGGCGATCCACCTGGCAATCCACTCTCAGCTCAATCGTCAGGTGATGTTGCGCGGCCAGCTTGTCGCAAAGGTCTTTCAGGGCCGACGCCAGTCCCAGGTACTGCAGCCTCGAAGAGTGCAAATCGTGCGACAGCTTGTGGATGCTTGACGCGAGTTCGGTCGCCAGCCGCGACACCATATCCGCCAGCGCCCCCGCCGGCTCGGTGCCTCCGAGCGCCATCGTTTCGCGCAGCGCGCACAAATCCGCCGCAATCGCAGCCGCCTGCTGCCCGATATCGTCGTGCAGCTCACGGCTGATCCTCCGACGTTCCTCTTCCTGCGCTTCGATCAGGCGGCCGGTCAGCGTCACCAGTTCCTGATCGCGCTGTTTCAGTGCCGAAATATCCCGCAACATCCCAATGACGAAAGGCTGGTTCCCGTCCTGGGGTCTCAGAAGCGAAACACTCACGCGCCCCCACACCAGCGTTCCATCCTTTCGAAAGAACCGTTTGTCGATCTGGTAGCTTGGCCGCGTGCCTGCGCACAAATCGCGGAAGAGCGGCGCCTCCGCTGCCAGATCCTCCGGATGCGAAAGCTGGGTGCAACTCATTTCATGCAGCTCCGCTTCCGTGTAGCCAAATATCGCGCAGAACGCCGGGTTCACGATTGTCAGCTTTCCTTCCAACGATTCCAGCGCGATTCCCACCGAAGCCTGCTCGAACAATTGTCGAAAACGATTCTCGCTTTCCGCCAGCGCCTGCGAAGCAAACTTATGCTCCTGAATCATGGCCGCCAGCGCCATCAGCGGCACCGTCAGCAGGATCCAGAACAGCTGCATGGACTCCACCTTCACGAGCGAATCCTCGTGCGCCAGCGGCCCGTCTCCGCGGTAGGCTCGCCAGAACGAAACGCAGACCACCGCCGCAATCGCCACGCTGTTTCCCGCCGAACCGAACCGGATTGCGGCCCACAACAGCAGCGGCAGCGAAATCAAAAATGTTGCCGGCGCCCAGATCGGGTTAGCGTACCCCGAACCAAAAATCAGGTAGCCCGTCGCCAGGAGCAGGCCACCCAACCCGGCCGCTTCCAAAGATTTTCGCGAGATCATATTTCCAAACCAGAATCGCCCCCGCGACGCAATCAGCAGAATCACAGGCACAAACACCAGGAACGACACCGTGTTGGTCAGCCAGATGCGGCTCCACGCGTGCCAGAAATCCGGCGACCAGCCGTGCATGCGGATCGTTTCTTCCGAAGAAAACGCGGTCACCGCCGAAACCAAAGTGAACGCCGAACTTCCCGGCACCAGGATCGCGGCTCCCAAGAACACCAGCACATCCTGCAGGTGGTCAAAGCGGAAAAGGGAAGGCTCAAGCCGCTTCAGGATGGCCGCCGCGGTCACCGCCAGCAGGGTATTGTGGCCCATCTGAAACGCCATCCACGGCGCCCCGATGTGAAACGTCCAGTGCACCAGAATGTGCGCCGGAACCACTGCCAAAACATACATCCACCACCGCCGAACTGGCGTCAGCAACAGCGCCGCAACCAGAATCGCGTTGTTCGGCCAAAGCGCCGCCTTCGTCGAGCCGCTGAACCGCAAATTCAGGCTGATCTTGGCGGCAAGATAGTAGCTCACCGCCACGATTAGCAGACTCGCAGCCACTCGCGCGGCATCGCTCCTCAGCGCGGATTTAGCAGCGTCCAGGAGTTCGGAAAGGGAAGAGGTGAGTTTTTGGGAGTCAGCAACCGGTAATGCAAGGTTCTGGAAGCGCGTCGGCTTTGGAAGTTGCTGAGCATCCTGTGTGGACATGGTCGCAAACCTGTGCCGTGCCTTCGTATCAATGATTCGTTCTCATTGAATCCAGTGCCGGGGATTCTACAGGAACGCGCTTGCCAAAACAATTCCAAACGGCCCATCACAGCCCGGCTCAGAGAACATGTTCCGCCGTGTTCTTGGCCGAGTATCTCGCCAGCAGATTATTCAGTTCCTCGAGCCGGATCGGCTTGGTGAGATAGTCATCCATCCCAGCCGCAAGGCACCGTTCGCGGTCGCCCACCATCGCATGAGCGGTCATCGCAATTACCGGCAAGTGATTGCCGGAGGCTTTTTCCAACTCCCGTATTGCCGCAGTCGCTTGGAACCCGTCCATCTCCGGCATCTGCACGTCCATCAGCACCAGGTCGAAAGTCTCCGCCTGCAGGGCTGCCACCGCCTCCTTCCCGTTCCCTGCGACGGCCACCGTATGGCCGCGTTTCTCCAACAGACGGACAGCCAGCTTCTGGTTAACGGCATTGTCCTCCGCCAGCAGAATCCGCAGTTGGTGGCTTTTTTCGCGCAGCGAATGGCGCGTTACCACTGCGGCGGGAATTTCCGGCCTTGGCCGGCCGGGCAGCGCATTAAGAATCGCTTGCATCAATTCATCTTGCCCAACGGGTTTCGTCAAATACGCGGCCACGCCAATTTCGCGGCAACGTTTGGCGTCTCCGCGCTGCCCGGCGGAACTGAGCATCATGATCGTGGCCGCTTTCCACTCCGCATTCCCCTTGATCGCTTCGGCCAGCGTGAAGCCATCCATCATGGGCATCTGCGCGTCCAGCAGGATCAAAGGGAAGTTGCTCTCCTGGCCCTGGAATTCTTCCAAAATTTCAATGGCTCGCTTTCCGCCCTCCGCCACCGTTGGCTGCATCCCCCAGGCCGCCAGCATTTTCGACAGGATTTTGCGGTTCGTTGCGTTGTCGTCCACGATCAACACCCGCATGTTCCGCAGAACTCCCGAATCTCTCGGCATGGTGGTTCGCTGCGCTCCCTGTTGTATCTCGAAATGCGCCGTGAACTGGAATTGGCTGCCCTTGCCCGGCTCACTCTCCACCCAGATCCGGCCATGCATCAACTCCACTAGTTTCGTCGAGATCGTCAGTCCCAGCCCCGTGCCGCCATACGTTCGGGTCATCGATCCATCCGCTTGTGCGAAAGCCTCGAAAATCGTCGCTTGCTTTTCAATCGGAATGCCGATCCCGGTGTCGGAAATCGTAAAATGCAGTTGCACCTCTTGCTCCGTGGCCTCCTTCACCGCTACGTGCAGGATCACCTCTCCTCGCTCGGTGAACTTGATGGCGTTGCCAACCAGGTTCACCAGGATTTGCCGCAACCTCCCGGGATCTCCCACCAGCGAGTGGGGGGAGTCATGCTGAATGTCGTACGCCAGCTCCAGCCCCTTCTGGCTTGCCCGTATGCTCAACGCCTTCAACGTATCCCCGATCACGTCGCCCAGCTGAAATCCGATCGCATCGATCTCCAGCTTCCCAGCCTCAATTTTGGAAAAATCCAGAATGTCGTTGATCAGCGAGAGCAAGGCGTCGGCCGAGGACTTTGCCATCTTCAAATTCTCGCGCTGGTCCGCGTCCAGTTCCGTATCCAGCACCAACTCCGTCATCCCCAGGATTCCGTTCATCGGCGTCCTTATTTCGTGGCTCATGTTCGCCAGGAATTCACTCTTCGCGCGGCTGGAGGCCTCCGCCGCCTCTTTCGCCTCCTGCAATGCCTGTTCCGCCCGCCTCCGAACAGAAATGTCCTGGTAAATCGAAAGGCTTCCCATCAGTTGGCCGCCAATCACCAGGTTCACTGTGTTCACTTCAACGTCCACCAGTGTCCGGTCTTTCCTCATCCGGCGGGTCACACGATGGACGGGGTGCTCAGTCGCCTCGTGCAGAATGCTGCGAATTTCCTCCATCAATTCGCCTTCCGCGATCAATCCGTTCAGGGATTTGCCCGCAATTTCTTTGCGCGTGTACTGGAACAGGCTCTCAAACGCGGGGTTGCACAGCTGAACTCTCTGCTCTGAATCCAGCACCAGTATCGCGAGGGGGCTTGTCTCGATCAGGGCGTTCAGATAGGCAGTTCGCTCTTCCACGCGATGTTCCAGTTCGTCATGAGCTTTCTGGATCGCGGCGTCCCGCTGCTGGATGCGTTCCAGCATGCCGTTGAATTGGTCGAACAACGTGCCGATTTCGTCCTGGCCGCTCTTCTTCGCACGGATCGAATAGGTTCCCTGGGCGGTAACCATGGCGGCGGTTTCCGCTAATTCCCGGATCGGGTCCGAAATGATGTGGTTCAGCCGGAGAGAAAGCAGCAGAGCCACAAACAGCGAACTGAGCAGCACCCCCATATCGATGAACACGAAACGTGTCGTCCGGTCGCGCAGGTCCGTCAGGTTTGCCTCCAGATAGATCGTGCCCATCGGCTCGCCGTTCAGCTGCACACTCTGGGATATGATCATCATTCCTCCGGCCACACGGCTTCCATTTTCCTGCTCGAGCGGTGGGGGCGCGCTTTCCCGGCTCGGGTCGCGGTGATAGGTGGCGAAGACCTTGCCCGTGGAGTCGTAGATGTAAGCCCGAATCACGTGCGGCCGCGCTCGCAGGGCACCCAGGATCTCCTTTGCGGAATTCGGGTCGTTGAATGTCAGCGCGGCGGTGCAGTTCGATCCGAGCATCGTGGCGGTTGCCGTCAGGTCGAAACTCTTCATCTGCAGGAAGGTGGTTCGGTCGTACAGGGTGAATGCCGCGGAGGCCACCACCAGCGCAACACTGCAAGCGACAATCACAATCCCCTGCAGTTTGTAGCGGATGGATAGATCCTGAAAGATGCGCATGTCAATTCACCTCTTGATGGGCGCCATCGCTGACGATTGTGGCAAGAGCGAGAAGCTTCGAACTGATCTGCAGCCGGGCCCTCTTGGCTGCTTCCAGGTTCACCGCGAAGCGCAACTTGTTCTCTTCGAGAAGAAATTGCACCGTCCCGCCGCGTCCCGCAAAATCAGCGCTCTCCCCCACCACCAGCACGCTTGCTCCCTTGACGCTGCTCAGAATTTCCGGAAGGTGCTTGTCTTCCTGCCAGCTGACGAATACCAGGTGGCAGGTCCGCAACTCTGCATATTCCTTTACCCGGCGCGGCAGAAATTCGCGGTTATTCACTTTCTTTCCCCGGAGCGCTTCATCGAACGAGGTCCCGAAAGGATCGTGGCCGAAGATACAAAAGCTCATTGGGGATTTCTCGCTCGCAAAACTGTCCGCGGGCCATTCAATGAATTTCGCGAAATTGTAAAGAAACGCCGCTTTCACCTGGTATTCAACTGTCGGAGTCGCTTGGGGGTGGAGCGGTCCCGCGCCAAGCAATGCAGCCAGCAGCGCCACTCCGATTTGTGAGCGGAAGCGCGCAAACCCTGCCTGCGAGCCGGCGCTTCGGATCGGCCCGCAACTGCATCGAGTTTTCTGTGGCTGCGTCACAAATCATTGCTCGGCGATCAGAAGTGCCAGGTCAATCTGGCAAAGGCGCTGCGTTTAATCAGTGAAGAATTGACGCTTTGGAATTGGTCGTTGAATTCCGCGTGGTGGTCTCGCAGCAGGTTTTGCCCGACGATATCCAGTTTCACGCGTTCTGCAATCCGCCAGGTCAACTGCGAATCCAGCCGCGTGTAGGAAGCCACAAATTGCGCCGGCAGATGCCCCACAAAATAAGCATTCGCATCCCACGAGAGATTCTTTGTCAACTCGACATGCGAGAGAAGTTGCGCTTGATGGACCGGGTTGGAGCCCTGCGCATCCACTACACTCGTCGTATCCAGGCTCGATGCCTCAGTGTGTAAATGCATTCCCAGAAAGGAGTAGCCGGGGCTCAGCGTCCACTTTTTCGTCGCTCTCCATTTCGCGAATGCTTCCACGCCCTCTGTAATGCCATAAAGGTTGTTCCCGAATGTCTTCGGGTGGACCACCAGAGGCGGATTGAAGTTGGGATCGAAGAAGGATGGCTGCGACTCCACGCTCTCCAGTTCTTCGTAGTCGTTGATAAACACGGTCACATCAAACGAAAGGCGGTTGGCCACTTGCGAACGGTATCCCGCCTCATACGCGATGACGTGCTCCGAATGAATATTGGGATTACCGAACAGGACCACCGCTTCAGGTCCAGGCAGCGCCGCAAGCACCGCGCTTAGCCCGACGTCCCGGCGTGTCGGAGTGCGCGCGGCCCTGGAGACTCCCGCCCAGATCGTGCGGTGTGGATTCGGCGTCCAGGATAATCGCACGCTCGGTTCCACATCGAAGCCCGTGAAATAGGCGTTTTCGAGTTTTGTTCCCACATACAGCGCCAAGCGGTCGGGCTTTATCGTGATCTGGTCCTGAATGAACAGGTTGAAGAGTTCGTTGGCATCGCTGGCCGGAAGGAAAGCCTGGTCGATGGTTCCAGCCGTTTGGTCGGATGTGTGGCGATATCCCGCGCCCCAGATCAGGTCATGGCGCGCACCCAGCCGGATGTGGTTCTGAAAATCGATATCAAATGTGTTCCGGTTTTCATTGGCCTCCGGGCCGTGTCGCGCATACTGGTCGAAATAAAACTGCAGTGTCATGTCGCTGCGGCTCGATATCGTATGCGTCCAGCGCGCGACAATGTCCCCTCCCGAAAGACCCGTCAGGCTGCGAACGACGATATTGTCCGGCGGAAAGAAAACGGAATGGACTATCGTGCTTCCGTCTCCTCCGGTAAAGAGATCCCCTTCCGTGACCAGTGAATCCTTCCCGGAGAGTTTTGTGTCTGCCCGAAATCCCCCATGCAGTAAATGGTGGCCATCGAACCCGTCCTGACCGTTCAGATTCGGCAGTTGCGAATCGTTTTCATAGCTTGTGAATATCCTGTAGGCGGACTCCTTGAATTTCCCCCCATACTGGACAGTACCGAACCCCTGCTGCTGCGTCCCTCCTCCACCTGTCACCAGCCCCCCCTGCGTTTCCCCAGCGGGTTTGGTAATGATATTGATCACGCCGTTCACCGCATTCGCGCCCCACACCGTGCCTCCGGGCCCGCGAATCACCTCGATTCGCTCAATATCCTCCAGCGGCACGTTCAACGTGTCCCAATTCACTCCTCCGAAAAGTGGCGAATATACGGCCCGGCCATCCAGCAGCATCAGCAGTTTGTTGGCGAACTGCAGATTGAAACCTCGCGCGGATATGGCCCATGTGCTTGCATTGATTTGCGCAACATCCAGTCCCGGAACCATCCGCAGAAGGTCCGGGATGTTCGTCGCCCCGGAATGCCGGATGTCTTCTGGGGTGATGACGAAAATTGCGGCCGCCACCTCCGAGATTTTCTGTTCTTTCTTCGAAGCCGACGTGACTTCGATATTCATCAGGTCTTCGATACTTTTGTTCGCAAGGTCGTTTGGTTTCTCTTGCGAGCAGACAGCGGTGGCTATCCAGAAGCTCAGCGTCAAGGCAGTGCGGCCACGCCTCCACATGTTTTGAAACCCGGAGGCCCTCTTTTCGGGGGCGGCGTCTTCCAACATTCGCTGACGCTCTTCTCGGGTGGCAACTTCGCTCATTCCTACTCGGGGAAAATTCACTTCCACACCTCTCTCCACTTGTTGCACGTCACCACAGCGCGTTGTGTTTTTTGCCGGAAGCCGTCGAAATCTCAGGCAAGGGAATCTCCTGACGCACAATCACGCCGGGCTGCCGTTCGCACGGCTGCCTTACAGCTCTCTCAGATCGAGTCGGTGGAAGAGGGACTGCTCCGAATTCTTACTCTCTGCAAACGAAAAGTCCCAAGGGCACAAGCATTCGGGGGTGATGATTCAAATTGGCGATGAGAGGAGGGAACTGTCTTTACTTACCGATTCGCCAATCTAAAGCTTATCTCATTCAGTTGCGGATTCCCCGCCAGACGCCATTTTCCGTGTCCAATAAGTTAAGCAACTCCTGCGCGTACCCATTTATCGCCGCCCGGTTTTCCCCACTTCTGGGGCCGCGAGCATGGAACTTCTTGCTCCCTGTTGGCATCCCATAGTGCGGAACTCAATGCGAGTGCGGCGGCCGGAGTTTACAAACCTGGATTTCGTCGTTGTGTCGTTGGACGCGAAGCTGTCGCCGGGCACCGGGTCCAGTCTCTGGCAAAAGTACCCTTCGCGGCGCTCGAACATCCAATCCGGCGGCTTTATAAAGGATCTCCTCCATGACAAATGCTAAAAAGACGGCAATCGTAACCGGCGCTTCGCAGGGAATCGGTGCCGGCCTTGTGGAAGCATTCCTGAAGCGGGGCTATACCGTAGTTGCGAATTCGCGGAACATTACCAAATCAAATCCTTTCACCGCTTCACCAAATCTGGCGCTGGTTGATGGAGACATCGGCGATCCCAAGACCGCCGCAAGAATCGTGGAGACCGCTATCTCTCGTTTCGGCCGGATCGACTCGCTGGTCAACAATGCGGGCATTTTCATCCCCAAGCCCTTCACGGAATACACTGCCGAGGAATTTAATGCTCTTGTCTCGATTACCCTGGCGGGCTTTCTCTACATTACACAGCTGTCAGTAAAACAGATGCTGAAGCAGAAGGGCGGCAGCATCGTTAACATTTCCGCAGCCCTCGCTGAACAACCCATCGTCGGAATATCGGCGGCGGTTCAAATCATGGTCAAGGGGGGGCTGAATGCGGTCACCGGCGCCCTCGCCATCGAATACGCCAACGAGGGTATTCGCGTGAATACCATCGCCGCCGGCGTCATCAAAACTCCCATGCACAAACCCGAGACCCATGAGGCTCTCAAGGGCTTAAATCCGATCGGTCGACTCGGCGAAATCCAGGAGGTCGTCGACGCGGTCATGTACCTCACCGACGCCACCTTCACTACCGGTGAAATTCTCCACGTGGATGGCGGCTCGCACGCCGGCAAATGGTAACCCGCGCCGGCTCCCGGCCTGCCGACGCCGAAGAGCGTTTGACAGAACTTGGCATCGCTCTCCCGGCACCGCCGCAGCCTTTCGGTATCTACGCGGAAACCGTACAAACTGGCAATCTGCTTTTTCTCAGTGGCATGCTTCCCACCGAGGGGCGCGTCGCTAAATTCATCGGCCGCGTCGGTGCCGAACTCGACGTGGAAGCGGGTCGCCAGGCTGCGCGCCTCGCCGCTCTCAACGGCCTCGCTGTTGTGCGCCAGCATCTCGGTTCGCTCGATAAGGTGATGCGCGTCATTCGCCTGGGCGTCTCCGTAGCCACTTCCGGCGATGTCCGCGAGCATCCCAAAGTTGCCGACGGCGCCTCCCAGTTGCTTCAAGACGTCTTCGGGAAAGACAAAAATCCTACCCGTTTGATCATTGGCGTCGCCAGCCTTGCGCTCGGCGTTCCCGTTGCCTTGGAACTCATTTTCGAAGTCACAAACTCGCGCAAGCGGAGTTAACGATGCCTCTGTTCATCTCGCAGTATTGGATTAGGCGCCTGCCGTGCTTCATCTCGACGCTAACAGTTTCCGCAATCCTGACTTCGGCCCCGTCGCTGGCAAACACCCAAGGAAAGGAACATCCCGTGGCGAACTCCACGTCTTACCGCTCCATTCAGGTCGACGGCCTTTCCATCTTTTACCGGGAAGCCGGCCCGAAGGATGCTCCCACTCTCCTGCTGCTTCACGGACTCCCATCTTCCTCGCGCATGTTTGAGCCGCTCTTCGCCCGGCTGTCAGATCGGTATCATCTCGTTGCGCCCGATTATCCCGGCTTCGGACACAGCGACTGGCCCGATCCCAAGAAATTTGCCTACACTTTCGATCACATCGCCGAGGTCATGAATCACTTCACCGAAGCCCTCGGCCTTACGCGCTATTCCCTCTATATGCAGGATTACGGCGGCCCCGTCGGCTTTCGCATGATCCTCGCTCACCCCGACCGCGTCGATGCCCTCATCGTCCAGGACGCCGTCGCCCATAACGAAGGCCTCGGCGCAAATTGGAAAACCCGCCGCGCCTTCTGGGCCGATCGCGCCGCTTATGAAAGCGCGCTGCGCACCAATCTCCTCTCGCTGGCAACAACGAAGGCTCGCCACGCCGGGGGCGATCCCAACGCTGAGCGCCATGATCCGGATCTCTACACCGACGAATTTTATTTCCTCAATCAGCCCGGCCAGGCCGACATCCAGAGCGACCTCTTCTACGACTACCGCACCAACGTCGAGAATTACCCCAAATGGCAGGCTTGGATGCGCCAGAAGCAGCCGCGTCTGCTGGTGATCTGGGGCAAGTATGAGTCTTCGTTCGATCCCTCGGAGCCGGAAGCTTACCGCCGCGATGTGCCGAAGGCCGAAGTTCACATCGTCGACGGCGGCCACTTCGCGCTCGACACGGCTGTCGACGAAATTGTCACACTAGTCCGAGGGTTCCTCGCTTCCTCCCGTTGAGCGTAAACTAGGGGCTCGAATCCAAACCACCAGGAGTCCAAATGCGATCCGACATCGTTCCCGGCGCCATCTTTCCTGATTACGAGCTTTCCGACCACACCGCGAAGCGCCGCAAACTCTCCGAACTGCAGGGCCAGCACCCCATGGTCCTTGTCCTCAGCCGTGGAGGGTTCTGTCCCAAGGACCGCCGCCAGGCCGAAGGCCTCGTGCAACTCCACCGCGAACTTGAAGTCTCTTACTGCCGCCTCGTCACCATCAGCACCGACAACATCACCGAAACGAACGAATACCGCAGCGGAATCGGTGCGCAATGGCCTTTCCTCTCAGACGCCGGCCGCGTCATCCAGAAAGATCTCGACATCGCTGAATACACCGACCCTCTCCACAATCCCATGATCCCCCACGCAATCGTCCTCGAGCCCGGTCTTGTCGTTTACAAGGTTTACAACGGCTATTGGTTTCTCGGCCGTCCCACCGTCGAAGAACTCCGCCAGGACCTCCGCGCCGTCACCAAAAAATGCCGCCCCGATTGGGACATCACCACCCCCGAACTCAGAGCCGCCTGGCAACAAGGCCGCAAAGATCCTTTCTACCCTTACGGTAAAACCTACCTCCAAACTCTTGGCGAACAGGACTAGCCCCCGCCTAACCATATCCCCTTAATTGTTCGCGCATTTGTCAGAAATTATGTATTGCACATAAATGTGCAATTTGGCATAATTGCACAAGGATGTGCATATGACTGAAAAGCTCTGGGCAGTCATCGTTTCCGACGTGGTCGGCTCCAGCCGCACCCGCGGCCTGCGTTCCATACTCGGTGCCAGGCTTCGCCTGGTCACCTCCGCCCATCTCCGCAACGGGCGGATCCGCTTGCCCTACGCCGTCACCGCCGGGGACGAGTTTCAAACCGTCGCCACCGATCTTCGCCAGATCCCCGAACTCATTTTCGATTTGCGCCGGCGGATGCGCCCCCTGCAACTCCGAATCGGCATCGGCATCGGCAGGATCCCCGGTCCCTTGCGCGCCCCCGTCAATCAACTGGGTGGGCAGGCCTTCGAGCTTGCCCGGCTGGCGATCGGCGAAGCAAAAGAGGGGCGCCCGCATTCCGGAAAATCCACTCGTTTTCATTCCGAAAAAAAAGACTTTGATTTAGTGGCCAACCTGATTTACAACCTGCATGACGCCCTGGTAGGCCGCCTTTCCGAAAAACAGTGGCGCACGGTCGACGCCTACCTGGCCAAGGGGCGCGTGGACCGCGCCGCAAGGGCCCTGCGCATCAACGCTTCCACGGCCTCTCGCAACCTGAGCCGGAGCCACCTCTGGCAGACTTTGGAGGTGATCGATTCGATGAAAAAGCTCATCAGTTCCGCTTTTCCACGATTGCACGATTTCGTACACTTTAAGAAGAGTGCATGAAATCATGCATGCACTCCTGACTGCTTTTCTCGGCCTGTACCTTTCCCACCTGCTCACCGACTTCGTCCTGCAATCGGACCGCATGATCGCGGACAAAAGACGAAGCTCCGCCTGGGCCTATGCCGGGCACGGCGCAGTTCACTTCTTCTCCGCCGCCCTTTTCCTTGGATTTGCGATTCCCGGACTCGCCCTCCGCTGGAGTTTCTACGCTTACATTCTCGGCCTCGTGCTGGTCCATCTGATAATCGACTGGCTAAAAATTCGCCTCGTCCGCTCCGAAACCCTCGCCGACGGCGCCCCAGCCTTCCTCGGCGACCAGGCAATCCACGCGCTGACCGTCTTTCTCACCGCCTGGCTGATCACCCGGCCTCCATTCTGGACCCTGCTAGCCAAACTCCAATGGGCCCAGTCGGCCATCGAAAAACCCCTCCTCATTTCCGTCGTCTACATCGGCGTCATTTTCGGCGGAGGCTACGTCGTCCGCTTCCTCACCAAGCCTCTCACCAAGCAGGACATGAGCATCCTAGGTGAAACGTCAAACGAAATGCAGAACGCGGGCATGTACATCGGTTGGCTCGAACGCTTCGTCGTCCTTACCGCACTCGTTCTTCAATCGCCCGCCACCGTCGGCTTGATCCTCACCGCCAAATCCATCGCCCGCTATCCCGAAATGAAGTCCGTGCGCTTCGCCGAATATTTCCTTATCGGCACCTTGCTCAGCATGAGCCTCGGCATCGTCGGCGGCCTCATCTTGCTAAAAACCCTCTACGGCGTGATCTCCCTTTCAAAATGACAGTTCCGGCGGGCACACCGGGCCGTCCCGCCTGTGTGGATTGCCGATAGCATCCGAATCCCGTCCAACCATCCCTTCAACCGCGCTTTTCCGCCGCAAAATTGTAACCTTGATGTAAAATCCACGCAGGTTCAGGTCCCCGATTCTGTCTGCCGTAGCAATTGAGCGAATAGACCTTCTATGGCGCCAGCCACCAGAGAATGCCCGAATTGTCACGCGACGAACAACCCCGCCTCGTCCGTCTGCACTTCGTGCAAAACACCCTTTCCCCTTGGCGACGCCACTTTTCTCGGCGAAGGCCGCCGCGACGAAAACGCCACCTTCCTGGGGAATGAAGACGCTGGCGATCCCAACGGCGTCTCCGCCGCCCAAGGCTGGTCCCAGCCCGTTCCTCCCCCCAGTGCCACCGGTATTGCCACCGGCCGCCTCCCCAAGGGCATGCGCCTCGGCAAACGCTACGAAATTGTCCAGATGCTCGGCGAAGGCGGTATGGGCGCCGTCTATAAAGCCTGGGACCTCGAACTCGACCGCCTCGTCGCCCTGAAAGTCATCCGCCCGGAACTCGCCGTCCACGAACAGGTTCTTCAGCGCTTCAAGCAGGAACTCATCCTCGCCCGGAAAATCACCCAGAAAAACGTCATCCGCATCTTCGATCTCGGCGAAGCCGATGGTGTGAAGTTCATCACCATGGAGTTTATCGAGGGTAAAGATCTCACCGCGCTCATCAAGGAAAAGGGGCGCCTCACCTTCGAGGAATGCGCCGACGTGATCTACCAGACCTGCACCGCGCTCGACGCGGCGCACTCGGAAGGCGTGGTTCACCGCGACCTGAAGCCGCAGAACATCATGGTCGAAAAAACCGGCCGCATCATCGTTATGGATTTCGGCATCGCCCGCACCATGGAGCAGGGCCACGGCATGACCCAGACCGGCGCGGTCATCGGCACTCCGGACTACATGTCGCCCGAACAGGTGATGGGCGAGCACGTTGACGCGCGTTCCGACCTCTTTACCCTCGGAATTATTTTCTATCAGTTGCTCCTCGGCCAGCTTCCTTACAAGGCCGACACCATGCAGGGTGCGATGTTCAAGCGCACTCGCGAAAAGCCCAAGCCGCCCGCCGAAGTGGACCCGGCCGTCCCCGCCCTGCTCAGCGACATCACCGCGAAGTGCATGCAGATGGACCCCGCCCAGCGTTATCAGACCGCACTCGAAATCCAGCGGGACATCGACGCCTGGCGCGGCGGCTCCAAGCTTCGCATTGAGCTCCCTGTTGAACCGCCACCTGTTCCTCCGAAAGCACCGCGCTCCCGCGCCACCATCACGATCGCGGCCGCAGTTGCGATTGCGCTGGCTGGCGGCGGCGTTTTGTTTGCCAGAAGATATTTTTTGTCCGGCGCTCCCGCAACTCCCGCGGCGCCGTTGCACTCGCTCGCCATCCTTCCATTTCACAACGCCACCTCCGATTCCAAGCTCGATTGGATCGGTTCCGCCATGGCCGAAATGCTCAGCACCGACGTAGGCCAATCTGCCAGCGTCCGCACCGTTTCTTCCGAGCGCGTTGGCCAGGTGATGAAAGACCTGCACATCACGCCGCAGGCGGACCTCGACGCACCCACCATCGGCCGCATCGCCAATCAAAGCAACGTGGATACCGTCGTCTCCGGCAGCTACGCGCAACTCGGCGACCGCATCCGAATCGACGCAAAAATTCAGGACCTGAAACGCGGCCAGGCCGTTACCCTCAAGGAAGAAGCCGCCGGCGACAAGGAAATTTTCGCCGCCGTCGACCGCCTCGCCGGCCAGATCCGTGAAAATTTGCTGGTATCGAAAAGCCTGCTGAAGGAGCTCCAGGAACACGCCTTCAAGCCATCCACCGCTTCCGTCGCCGCCCTGCGCGAATACAACCACGGTCTCGAAGAAGCCCGCGCCGGAAAAAACACCTCCGCCGCCCAAAGTTTTCAGGCCGCCATCAAGGAAGACGGCCAGTTCGCCCTGGCCTACGTAAAGCTCGCGCAGGCTTACTCCGATCTCGGCCAGGACGAAGACGCTGAGCCCGCCGCCCAAAAAGCCGTCGCCCTCAGCGCTTCGCTTCCCATGCAGGAAAAATATCTCATCCAGGCCGGCTATGACCGCATCAAGAAGGACTTTCCGAAGGCGATTGAGGCCTATCAGAATCTCATCAAGGTTTCTCCTGACAATACCGATTACCTCTTCGATCTCGGCATGGCGTACGAAAACACCGGCGCTTACGACAAGGCCAAGGACATGTTCGCCAAAGTCGTCGAGCTTGACCCGAAGCGAATCGCAGGCCTTCGCTCCCTCGGCCGCGTCCAGATCGAAAGTGGAAACTCCCAGGCCGGTCTCGAGTACCTCACGCGCGCGCAGGCCCTTTCCATAGAGCTCCAGGACGACGCCGAGCGCGCGCAAATTCTGCAGGCCATGGGAGTGGCATATTCCACCATGCAGCGTCCCGACGACGCGCTGAAAAATCTTCAGGAATCGCTCGAAATCAAAACCAAGCTTGGCTTAAAGAAGGGAATTGCCGACAGCCTGCAGATGATCGGTTCTATCTACGACAGCACTGGCAAGTCTGATCTTGCGCTCAAGAATTACAATCAGGCCCTGGCCATCCGCCGCGAACTTGGCGACAAGCAGGGCACAGCCAACGTCCTCAGCGACCTCGGCGATTTCTACGTCGAACACGGCAAGTATGACGACGCGCTCCGCCTCTTCAAGGAATCCCTCGGCTCGCAAATCGAAATCCATAACGATCAGATGCAGGGCCAGGTCCTGAACAACATTGGCAACACCTATTTCTCCAAAGGAGATTACGATAACGCTCGCACCTATTTCGAACGCGCCTTGCAAGTCCGCGAAAAGTTGAAAGTTCCCTCGGATATCGCCGACACACTCAACAACCTGGCGGAAACTTCTATGCGCACCGGCCAGTTTGAACAGGCCCAGGATCAGTATTTAAGGGTGCTCGATTTGCGCCGCTCGTCGGGCGACGCGCGCGGCGCCGCGCTCGCCTCGTCCGGCCTCGGAACACTTTTCGGCTATCAGGGTAGATACGGCGCCGCGGTTGGCGCGCAACAGGATGCAGTGAAGGGATTGACCGAAGCCAAGGAACAGGGATTCTATTCGACAGAAGTTCTGACGGCTTACGGCTACGCCCTGGCCCAAGCCGGCCGCGGTGACGAAGCCGAAAAAGCGCTCTCCGACGCCCTGAACGCCGCGCGGACCGACAAAAACCAGCCGCAAATCGGCACCGCGCTCACCTACCAGGGCGACAACGCCTACTACCGCGGCGATCTGAAGGCTGCCGCCGCCGCGTATCAGGAATCCCTGCAAACCGGGGTAAAAAGCGGCGACACGCACCTGGTGCTGCTCAACAAAATCAATCTCGCCAAACTCGCCGTGGCCAATGGAAAATTTGCAGCCGCGGCCGGTGAACTCCAGGCTCTCGGCGCGCAAGCCGATTCGCTCGGCCTGAAATATCTTTCCACGCAGTGCCTCGTGTTGCGCGGCGAAGCCCTGATCGGAACGAAAGATTATGTGGGCGCGCTGAAAGAACTAAAGTCCGGCACCCTGCGCAGCGAGAAACTCAATCTACGCGCGCTACTGGCCCAGAGCCAGTATCAATGGGGCCGCGCCCTCGAACTCTCCGGCAAACCCGCAGACGCCCAAACTCACTACGACGAAGCCCGCCGCGCCGCCGCCGAAGTCCAGAAAGACGCCCAGAATCCCGGCCTAGCCAAGCGTTTCGACCTCGCCCCCATATTCACCGAAAAAGCGAAGTAGGCACTTTTGCTGCGGGCGCCGCGTGTTTTGCGGGTTTCCAGAACAGGGGAGTTCAAATTTCCTTCGTCAGATTGCAGCGTCGAAAAAAATGGATGGAAGAATCTCTGGCGGAAAAGCAGAACTCACAACACAAATGCAGCACACCCTCAGCGCACTCAGGCCCCTGATATGCGGAAAGAGAACAGACAGACTAAACCGCCTGCCAACTTACTAGGTTGTCACCCGCCTGCCGGCTTATTGTGTCATGCGGCGGAGTACAAGTAAGCCCGCCACCATCCCGCTCGCGAGAAGTAGCAATGTGCCCGGCTCCGGCGTTGGCACCGCGCCCTGTACGTCAACGGTGAATTCGACGCTTCCCAGTTGCACGCTGCACAGAGTCGGGTCTAGATTGCAGGCTGCGTCGGTACCTCCCAGCAGGTCGTAGAAATTCAAGTCGTACGAACCCGGGGCGGCATCAGTCGCGATGAAAATCGTGAACAGGTCAATGCCGGTCAACGTCGAGTTGCCACCGATGGAACTCGGGCCAAACCCCAAGAAACCGTTAAAGAAAACATCGCCGAGGCCAGAGATGGCTGTACTGTTCGGGGTGACAAAATCGCCGCCAAAATTCAGCGTATTTGCCGAATTATTGGTGAGGCTTCCCAGCACAGTGATGGTGTCGCCTGCGCTTCCGGAGATGGCTGGGAGCGTTATCGTCACATCCCCCAGGCCGGTTCCGTCGGCTCGTGCCGCCGGGGACAGCAGCGCGCAAAGCAACGCCAGCAGCCCCGCGCCGATTGTGAATTTACTTGTCGTGATTCTGGTCATCGATCCTCCTATAGATGGTTGTCCTGTCTCACTTCCCATACTTATGGCAACGTTGCTTTCAACGTGCCGCCTGCACTGCCACCCGTGAATACGAAGCCGAGGCTAATCGCCCCTGCTGTACTCGGCGGGCCGGCGCTCGCGGGGAATGTGAGCGTCGCTGTTACGGAACTCAGAGATGCGATGTTGCCCAGATTCACGGGCAACGCTGTTGTACTCGTCGTGGTCAGTCGCGTGGTTCCCACTATTGTGGTTAGCACGGCGGTTTTGATGGCTGCGGCGGTGGCCGTTGTGCCCCCGCTGTTCGTGACCCGGATGGTAAAGACATAATTTCCGGAACCGTCCACAGTCGTCGACTGCAGCGTTGCGGAGAGGTTAACACCCGCGGGCGGGCTGATGACTGTCAGCGTGGTGCTGTTGTTGGTTGCGGCGCTCAGAAGCGAATCGCCTGCGTATGAGTAGCTGATCGGATACGGCGTCGTCGAACCTGGGATCGCCGCTGTTGGGAATGTCAGCGAGAATGCGCCGTTGCTTCCGATAGTCGCCGTCTGCTTGTTCCCGTTGATGGTGATCGATACAGTTTCCCCGCTAGGCGCGAACTGCGTCCCGTTCCCAATCACTCCGCCCAGTGTGACCGTACTCGTCCCCACGGGTATCGTCTGCGAAGCCGTCAATCCGCTGAACGTCACCGCTATCGGCTGCACCACGATGCTGCCGATCGATAGCAGTTGCTGGACCCCAACGTTTACCGTGCTCGGGCTGATCGCCGTTCCAGCCGCGGAAGAAGCGCTCAGGATGTGCAAACTCGCGCTTGCACTCTGGGCCAGCGTTCCGAACGCGCAGTTCAGCACCTGGCTCCCTTGTGCTCCCGCGATGCCGCATGTCCCCGGCCCCGTGTAAGCCGGACTGATCGCCCAGCTCACATTCGTTCCGCCGGGCAGCGGCGTGTTCAGGGAAACATTGTTCGCCACTGCCAACGCGCTGTTGCTCACCGTGATCGTGAACCCGATCGGGCTCCCCGCCGTCACGGTCGCAGCGTCCGGTGTCGTCGTCACCGTCACCACCGGCGCAAATACCGGCGGGAAGGCAACGATGGCATCGCTGAAGACCTTCGTCTTTCCTCCGATCAGCGGATCCACCTTCTTGCTGGCATCGAAGATCGTCGTGATGTCAAAGACGAACTGGCAAAAGATCGCCGGACTCGTCGGCACGCCAGGATTTCCGATCAGCATCGGCGTGGTGCAGTCGGTTCCATACGGAGAGTTCGGCACCACAAACCCGGATGGATCGTAGTACAGCCTCGGTGTACTTCCGGTCCACGGCGCCGGCGGCACAAACGTGCCGTTGTTGTACGTGATGTTCCAGTTGACGGGGCCCACGTACATCGATGGATCCGGCTCCTGCCCGGGATTCTGGAAGAACACTGAATACACGACGCAGTTGCCGTTCGCATACGGAGCACAGAGCGGCACGACCCTGTCACCGTTCGCCTTCGTTTGGAATGTAAAGAACGTCCCGAAGCGGCAGTCAAGGTCCTGCCCGGGCGTCCGGCCGTTTTCGCAGATGCCATCACCGTTGGTTGGCGGCACTTCGGTTGAGACCACTGTCAGCGTAAACGGTGTCAGCACCTGTCCAATCGTGAACGCAGCCGCATGCGCGTTCGGATCCAGGCAAGGATTCCCCGGTGTCGGATTCGGATTCGACGGGCAATCGAAAGGAGCTTGTGCAGTCACGTTGGTTCCCGCCGGAAGCGGTAGGGGAACTACTTGTGGCGGCGGCACAAACGAAGCCGCCACGGCCTGCGCCGAGTTCATCGTCACGCTGCATGCACCGGTGCCGGAGCAGCCCTGCAGCCATCCACCAAAGGTGGAAGGCTGCGTCGCCGTTGATGCCAGCACAACAATGGTCCCGGACGGATAATTCGCCGAACACGTTCCGGTGATCACCCCAGCCGTGTTCACGCAATCGATGGACCCGAGATTATCCGTGACGCTGCCCGTGCCCGTCCCGATGAGCGTAACGTTCAGCGGGAACGTAACTACCAGCGGTGCAACCACGAGCGTCGTAGAGCTGTTGCTCGCGGCACTCAATAGCGAATCACCTGCGTACGAATAGGTGATTGTATAGGCCGTCGCCGATGTCGGAATCGCTGCGGTTGGGAACTGCAGCGAGAACGCGCCGTTGCTTCCGACGGTGGCTGTCTGTTTGTTTCCGTTGATAGTTATGGAAACAGTCTCGCCGCCGGGCGCGAACTGCGTCCCATTGCCGACCACTCCGGCGAGCGTCACCGAACTTGTTCCCACAGGTATCGTCTGCGAAGCCGTAAGCCCGCTGAACGTCACCGGTATCGGCTGCACCACGATGCTGCCGATCGATAGCAGTTGCTGGGGTCCGACATTGACCGTGCTGGGGCTGATCGCCGTTCCAGCCGCGGAAGAAGCGCTCAGGATGTGCAGACTCGCACTTGCACTCTGGGCCAGCGTACCGAACGCGCAGGCGAGCACCTGGCTCCCTTGTGCGCCCGTGATGCTGCAAGTCCCCGGTCCCGCGTAGGCCGGACTGATCGTCCAGCTCACATTTGTTCCTCCGGGCAGCGGAGTGTTCAGTGAAACATTGTTCGCGACTGCCGTCGCGCTGTTGCTCACCGTGATCGTGAACCCGATCGGGCTCCCTGCCGTCACTGTCGCCGCGTCGGGTGTCGTCGTTACCGTCACTACCGGTGCAAAATTCGGCGGGAAGGCAACGATGGCATCGCTGAAGACCTTCGTCTTTCCTCCGATCAGCGGGTCCACCTTCTTGCTGGCATCGAAGATCGTCGTGATGTCAAAGACGAACTGGCAGAAGATCGCTGGACTCGTCGGAACACCGGGACTCCCGATCAGCATCGGCGTAGTGCAGTCGGTTCCATAGGGCGAGTTCGGCACAACAAACCCGGATGGATCGTAATACAGCCGCGGCGTGCTTCCCGTCCACGGCGTGGGCGGAACGAACGTGCCGTTGTTGAACGTGATGTTCCAGTTGACAGGTCCCACGTACATCGAAGGATCCGGCTCCTGGCCCGGGTTCTGGAAGAAGACTGAGTACACCACGCAATTCCCATTGGCATAGGGATCGCAGAGCGGCACGATGGTGTCGCCATTCGTCTTGGTCTGGAATGTGAAGAACGACTTGAACCGGCAGTCGAGGTCTTGCCCCGGCGTCCGGCCATTTTCGCAGATGCCGTCGCCATTGGTTGGCGGCACTTCGGTTGAGACCACTGTCAGCGTAAACGGTGTCAGCACCTGCCCAATTGTGAACGCGGCGGAATGCGCATTGGGATCGAGGCAGGGATTGGCCGGGGTCGGATTCGGGTTCGACGGACAATCAAACGCCACCTGGCCGGAGACGTTCGTGCCTGGCGTAAACGGCAGAGGAAGTGCTTGCGGCGGCGGCACGAACGAAGCCGTTACAGACTGCGCGGAACTCATAGTGACACTGCACGCTCCGGTTCCGCTGCAGGCGCCGAGATAGCCGCCAAACGTGGAAGGCTGCGTCGCCGTCGCCGTCAACGAGACAATCGTGCCGGCCGGATAATTCGCCGAACACGTTCCGCTGATCACCCCACCCGTATTCTTGCAATTGATCGAACCCAGATTGTCCGTAACACTCCCGGTGCCAGTTCCGATGAGAGTGACGTTCAGTGGGAATGTAACCAGCGGCGAAACCGTCAATTGCGTAGTGCCAAATATATTTCCACTTGTGGCCGTTATGGTTATGGGTCCGCCTGCGGTAACGCCGGTGGCCAACCCGGTTGCATTGATGGTGGCGATGCCGGTGGACGACGAGGCCCAGTTCACGATGTTGGTCAAGTTCTGCGTGCTGTTGTCGCTGAACGTGCCGGTAGCGGTAAACTGCACCGTATTGGTCGCACTCACCGAAGGATTCACCGGCGTTACCGCGATTGACACCAGGCTGATGCCTGTGCCGTTCAACGGGGCGCTCTGCGTTGATGCAGCCACACCGTTCGTACTGTTGATCGTCACCAGTGCTTGTCGCTGCCCGTTTGTGGTCGGGAAGGACGAGATCTGTAGATTGCACGAAGCTCCGGCGCCCAGCGTCGCCGGTGGAATCGGGCATCCATTGATCAGGCGGAAGTCCCCTATGTTCGGTCCGGACAAGAAAATGCTCGTCAGCGTAACCACCGTCGCCCCCGGATTCTTCACGCTGATGGTTTGTGTCGCGCTTTGCGTTCCGTCCACCTGCGCGCCAAACACCAGGTTCGGTGGCGTAAGCGTCAGTGTCGTCGCCGCCGAAGCTGCCGGCGGGCTGGCGATCACGATCCCGAAGGGAACCGTCGCCGGGATGGAGGCGCTCACCGTATTCGTGGAAGTCTGAATGACGGAGACCGTAGCGGCGTTGGAGCTTGCGACATAAACGTGCGCGCCGTCCGGTGTCACTGCGATCGACTGGGAATGGCCAGGCATCGGCACGGTGGCGATCACCGTGTTGGTCGCCGTGTTAATCACGGAAACGGTGTTAGCCACTGCGTTCGCGGAATAGAGTCGCGAACCATCCGGGCTGATCGCCGATTGGAACGGCCCGGCGCCCACGGTGATTGCCGCCACCAGCGTATTGCTGGGGATGGAAAGCACGTTAATCGTATTGCCATTCAAGGTGTTTCCGGAGCACAGCAAAGAGAAATAACCCAGCGTGCCCTCTGGGTTGAACGTCGGCCCGCTGACACAGCCTACCGCCGGCTGTCCCGGGGGCGCGTTGAGCGTAATCGTTGTGCTCAACGTATTCGTGGAAGTGTTGATCACCGCCACGCGTCCATCGGAGTCGCTCGCGGCGTAAACCAATGCCCCATCCGGCGTGATCGAGATCCAGCCCGCCGAGAACCCGATGGGCACAGTCGCCACCACCGCGCCGGTCGCCACGTTGAATACAACCACGTTGCCATCGTTGAGGTCGGAAACGTATCCGAACTTCCCGTTCGGATTAATCACCACCGCCGTTGTCCCATTGCCAACAGGAATCGTATTCACCAGCGTATTGGTGGTCGTGTCAATTACGTCCAGCACGCTACCGGCGTTGTCTGGAACGTAGACGCGCGTCTGGTCCGGCGTAATCCCCAGCGGTTCGTTGATGGTGGTGATCGGAATCCGTTTCACGATCAGGTTGGTGGTCGTATCGATCACGTCCAGGCAGCAGTTCGCGGAAACGCTATCGCCCACGTACGCGTGCGCGGTCGTCCCCGTCACCGTCACCACCGTCGTGCCGCTCACTGCGCCCAGCGTCGCGCTGATCGTGGACGTCCCCGCGCTGACACCCGTCGCCACCCCGGCCGCATTGATCGTCGCAACCGCGGTGGTCGCCGAGCCCCACGTCACGGTAGCCGTCAAATTTTGTGATGTCCCATCGCTGAAGTGCCCAATGGCGATAAACGCCTGTATCGCGTTCGTCGCGATTGTGGGATTTGCTGGCGTCACGCTGATCGTCTGCAACGTCGGCCCCGCCGCGCTCACTGTCAGTAGTGCTGTCCCGCTGATGGCCGCGTTCGCCGTCGACGTCGCCCTGATCGTGACCGGCCCACCGGCAGCAACGCCCGTGGCAACACCCGAACTGTTAATCGTGGCAATCGCCGTGTTCGACGAAGACCAGTTCACGCTGACCGCACCAGTCGTCCCATCCGAGAAGTGCCCGGTAGCGCCAAACGGCACCGTCGACCCGGCCGCCACACCCACCGCCGTCGGCGACACGCTGATCGACACCAACGTTGCTGGCACGGTTGCGCCTGTGGAGCCGCAGACCGCCCCTTCACACGCCGTGATCGTCACGCTTCCAGGCGCCAAGCCGAACGCCCTGCCGGAATCGGTAGCGTCATTGGTAATCGAAACGTCCCCCGTGTTTGATGAACTCCACGTGACGGATGCAAGTGTTTGGGGTCCACCGCCGCTGAAAGTTCCGGTGGCAGTGAACCGTTGGAACCCTCCCGCGGCAATCGAGGGAGTGGCAGGAGTGACAGCGATCGAAGTGAGCCCAGGCTGAGTGAAAGTTGCAGGCGTGTACAGCTCCGCGCTGGCCAGAGCATCACCGCTGACCACGTTGAAACTTAGGTCAGAGTTATCCCCTCCTGTGACGAGGACCTTGCCATTGTTCAGAAGCGTGGCCGTATGATCATCGCGTGCGGAGTTCAGACTGCCGGTTTCAGTAAAGGTGCCAGTTGCTGGATCGTACAGCTCCGCACTCGGCACGGCGATAAAAATGTTGATGTTATTGCCGACATACCCCGCCGCTACTAACACCATCCCGTTGTTCAGAAGGGTTGCCGTATGGTTAAACCGCCCGGTGATCATGTTGCCGCTGGTAGTGAATGAATCGGTGGTGGGGTTATATAGTTCTGTATTTCCTGTGGCATTCCCGCCGGCGAGTCCACCTGTGAAAAGAACCATCCCGTTGTTCAACAGAGTCGCAGTGGCTCCAATGGGGACGTTGCTCGCGCCCGTGGTTGGCGTGAACGTTCCCGTCGCCGGATCGTAGAGGTTCGCGCTCAGGACTGCCCCATTGGCTCCTACGACCAGAACCTTGCCATTGTTCAGAAGGGTTGCATCTCCTCCTGGGAAGGTCATACTTCCAGTAGCAGTGAAGGTGCCGGTTGCTGGGTTGTATATTTCCGCAGTATTTGTGAGGGTCTTTGCAGCCGTTGCGCCGCCCGCAATTAGCACAGTTCCATTGGGGAGCAGCGCCGCCGAGTGACCAACCCGCGCCGTGGTCATGCTGCCCGTTGCTGTAAAGGTCCCCGTCGCCGGGTTATAGAGCTCTGCGCTGTTTAAGAAAGTTGAGCTTGTGCCACTTCCTCCCGCAACGAGCACCATTCCATTGGGCAACAGCGTGGCCGTGGCTTGGAAGCGGACCATAGTCATGTTGCCGGTAGCAGTAAACGCCCCGGCCGTGGGATTGTAGAGCTCCGCAGACGCTAGAGTCGTAAAGCCGGTCCCACCCGCGCCTCCTGCCACAAGCACCGTCCCATCGTTTAGGAGCGTAGCTGTCGCCAAAGACCGCTTCGTTATTAGACTTCCCGTCAGCGTGAACCCAACCGGCGGCGCCACAGTGAGAGTGGCCGTGCCGGTCACGCCTGACAGGGTTGCATTGATCAGCGTCGTGCCGTTCGCTACCGCGGTCGCCGATCCTTGACTCCCACCCGTGTTACTTATTGTCGCAACTCCGGGTATCGACGACGCCCATATCACCGCGGTCGTAATGTCCTCTGTAGGACCGCTGCTGAACGTCCCTGTTGCCGTGAATTGCTGGATCTGTCCCGGGCCGATGACTGGTGAAAGCGGTGTCACCGCGATTGATACGAGCGTTGGCGCCACTGCTGTCACCGTCAGCTGCGCTGTGCCGCTAATCGCCGCATTCGTCGTCGAAGTCGCCGTAATCGTGATCGGCCCGCCCGCGCTCACACCCGTGGCCACGCCCGAACTATTAATCGTCGCGATCGCCGTGTTCGCGGAACTCCAATTCACACTCACCGGACCGCTTGTGCCATCCGAGAAGTGTCCCGTAGCCGTAAACGCTTGCGTCAGTCCTGCCGACACGCTGGCCGGCGTCGGCGCAACTGTAATCGTCTGCAATACCGCCGTTACCACGATCGCACCCGACGTGCCCGTAATCGTGCTGTTCACCGTGTCCGTCGCGGTCACCGTCTGGGTTCCTGCTGTCTTTAACGTCACCTGGAACGTCCCCGTTCCGCTGGCAAGAATCGAGTTTGCCGGCAACGTCGCGGCGCCATCCGTGCTCGTGAAGTGCACCGTGCCCGCGTATCCCGTTGCAATGTTGTTGAACGAATCGAGCGCCGTCACGGTCACGCTGATGGCTGTCCCCGCCGTCGCCACACCCGGCGCGGAAACTACAAAGTGTGTCGCTATTCCTGATGAGACGCTAACCGGGTTCGAAGTTCCGGTGATCGTGGCCGTCACCGTATCCGTCCCGGTGATCGTCTGGCTCCCCAGCGTTTTCAAAGTGACCGAAAGCGTATTGGTGCCATTGATCAGCGTCACATTCGCTGGCAGCACGGCCGCTCCATCCGTGCTCGTAAAGTGCACCGTACCCGTATAACCGGTCGCGATGTTGCTGAACTGGTCCAAAGCCGTCACGATGATATTGAACGGTGTCCCCGCCGTTGCCGCTCCAGGCGCGGAAATCAGAAAGTGAGTGGCGGCGATCGATCCAACCCCTATGGTGTTGGAGACTCCTGTGATGCTAGCCGTCAGCGTATCCGTCGCGGTGACCGTCTGATTTCCCGCCGTCTTCAGCGTTACCTGAAAAACGCCCACGCCGCTCGTCAGCGTGGAATTTGCCGGCAGGATCGCCGCCGCATCCGTGCTCGTAATGTGCACCGTGCCGGTATATCCGGTCACTAGATTGTTGAATTGGTCGAATGCACCTACGGTGACGCTCACTGCCGTGCCGGCCGCCGCTGATGGCGGGGCGGATACAACGAAATGCGTTGCCGTTGTCGAACTGACCGTAATCGCGCTGGAAGTTCCTGTGATGGTTGCCGTAACCGTATCGGTTCCTGTGATTGTCTGGCTGCCAGTCGTTTTCAGCGTTGCCTGGAACGACCCGACTCCATTGGTCAGCGTCGAGTTCGCCGGCAGTACCGCCGCCGGATCCGTGCTCGTGAAATGCACCGTGCCCGCGTAGGTCGTCACGATGTTGTTGAACTGGTCCAGAGCCTCGACTACCACCGTTAACGGCACCCCTGCCGTAACCGACGGTAAAGTCACAAGCGCCAAGTGCGTCGCCGTCCCGGTGCTCACCAGATCCGCGTTGGAAGTTCCCGTAATCGTCGCCGTCACGGTATCCGTAGCCGTAACCGTCTGGCTCCCCGCTGTCTTGAACGTCACCGGGAACGTTCCCGAACCGCTCGTCAGAGTCGTGTTCGCGGGCAGCACTGCCGAAGCATCCGTGCTCGTGAAGTGCACCGTGCCCGCGTAAGTCGTCACAAGATTGTTGAATTGGTCGAGCGCCGACACACTGACGCTCGTGGCTACACCCACCGTAGCTATCCCGGGCACGGTCACTTGGAAGTGCGTCGCCAGCCCGGACCCGACCGTAACCGGATTGGAAGTTCCGGTGATGGAAGATGTCACAGTATCCGTGGCTGTGTAAGTTTGGCTTCCTATCGTCTTCAGCGTGACCCGGAAGTTTCCGGAGCCGTTCGTCAAGGTTGAATTTGCGGGCAGGATTGCCAGCGGATCGGTGCTGGTGAAGTGCACTGTGCCCGTGTAGCCCGGCACCACGGTGTTGAACTGATCTTCCGCAAAAATCGTTACGCTAAACGAAGTGCCCGCGATCGCGTTCACGGGCGAGGAAACGGTGAAGTGGGTTGCGCCGGTGACAGTGAGGACCGCAGCAGGGGAAGTGACCGAACCTTGCTTGGCGGTAATGTTTGACGTGCCCGGTGATACTGCCTGTGCAACACCCGCGGCGTTGACGGTGGCAACCGAAGTGGTGGCTGATGCCCAGGTGACCTGGCTGGTCAAGTTCTGCGTGGAAGAATCACTGTACGTGCCTGTGGCCGTGAACTGCTGGGTATTGCCCATAGCCACCGTCACACTGGCCGGAGTTACCGCAATCGAGCTAAGCACAATTCCGGTGCCAGTAAGAGCAACCGTCTGCGTCGAACCAACTACGCTTCCGGAATTGTCCGTCACCGTGATCTGCGCGTTGTTGTGCGTTCCCGAACTCAGCGGCAGGAATCCGATGTCCAGCAAGCAACTCGCGCCATTGGCCAGGCTCGCGGGTGACATCGGACAAGGCTGCACTGCGTCCGCCGTGTAGGAATAATTCGCCGCATCCGTGCCGGTCGGCTGGATTGATGTAATGATCAGCGGGCCCGTGCCGGTGTTCTGCAACTGCACTTTCTGCACCGCGGCCGCCGTGTTCACGATCGTGTTCGGGAACGTCAGGCTGCCGGGGTTCAGATTGGCTATCGGCGTAGACACGGACACAACAGAAAGCACCACGGTTGTTCCGGGGTAGCTGACTTGCCAGCCCAGGCCTGTCGTCAATGCGGGAAGATTCGTGGTGCTGAAGATTCCAGTCACGGAAGACGCCGATAAAATCGTAAACGTATTCCCCAATACCGGTGTGAACGCGTTAATCAGGCTCACGTTCAGCGGCCCGCTCAGCGTAGCCGCGCCGGACATCGTCAATGTGTCAAACTGGCCCGCGACCGTCCCGCCGATTTTGACGTTATAGGCCCCGGTGCCGCTTTGCGAATAGATTCCCAGGCTACTGCCATTGATAGTAATGGCGCCCGCCGCTGTAGAACTTCCGGGAGCGACACTGCCGCCGGTATTTGTCACGTCGCCAACGAGCGTGCCCGCCCCCGTGAGGCTGCCGCCTTGCAGAGCCAGCGGATGGGTGCTGGTCGTCTGGATGCCGCCGCCGTTCAGCGTCGTCTTCCCCGCGGTCTGCGCGACGGTATTTGTAAAGAAAAGTGTGGCTGCGTTGGCCAGCACCGTTCCCGCATTGTTAAACACCGTGCTTATCTGGCTGGTAGCCGTTCCTCCGGTCTTCTCAAAAATCCCGCCAGTATTATTGTTGAACGTCGTTGCGGTGCCGCCGTTGTAAGTCACAAATTCGTCGCCCTGCAGATTCCAGGTGCCCGTGTTGTTCACTATGGCGCCGTTCTGCAGCAAGAAACTCGATCCGGGCCCGCCCGCGGCGAAGGTAACTGCGCCCGAGGTATTCAGCGTCCCGAGGTTCAAAATCATGTTGCCAATGTTCGGGAAGGCGATGCCGCCCGTGGCGTTTGTCGTTTGTGGCAATGCCAGTGTTCCGGCCGTCCAGGTGAACAATCCGGGCAGGTTCAATGCACTCGTGGTTCCTGCGATCGTTCCGCTGCTGAAATTCAGCGGTCCCGCAATCGTTACCGGGCTCGCCTCGTTAAAATTGACCGCTCCGCCGGAAACAGTTGTGGTCCCGGTCGCAGTGTAGGGGCCCGTCAGGTTGGCCGTTGCACCGCCGAAGAGATAGTTTCCCGCCCCACTGAGCGACCCGCTAAGGTTGTAGGTCCCTCCGCTAAACGCCACTGTAAACCCGGACGACGGGTTCCACGACCCAGTCCCGGTGCAGGGAATTGCCGTGGTGCACGTGGAAGCATTAAAGTTCAGCGTGAACGATCCAGTCGCCGCGCCAACCGTAACCGCTCCATTATTGTTGAACGGGGTGCTGACCTGGCTGGTGGTCGTTCCTCCCGTCTTCTCGAAGATCCCACCAACCTTATTATTGAATGCCGTGGCAGTGCCGCCGTTGTAAGTTACAAAATCATCGCCCTGCAAATTCCATGTGCCGGTGTTGTTCACCACGGCCCCGTTGGATAGCAGGAAACTCGAACCGCTGCCCCCCGGGGCGAAGGTGACAGCCGCCGGAGTATTTAAGGTCCCTCCATTGAGTATTACGGCGCCCGCATTTGGGAGTGCAATCCCACCGGTCGCATTCGTTGTTCCGGGCAAGGACAGGCTTCCCGCCGTCCATGTAAATAGTCCCGGCAGGTTCAATGTGCTGGTGGATCCCGTGACCGTTCCGCCCGTGAGATTCAACGGACCTGCGATTGTTACGGGGCTTGCTTCATTGAAATTGACTGTACCGCCCGGCACGTTTGTTGCGCCAGTGAGGCCATATGTGCCCGTCAGGTTCATCAGGGCGCCGGCGAAATTCATGGTTCCTGCGCCGCCGAACGGTCCGCTCAGGTTGTACACCCCGCTGTTAAACGCCAGCGTATAACCTGCCAGTGCTGTCCACGACCCGTTCCCAACACACGGTGTAGTGGTGTTGCACAACCCGCTGCTGAAGACTAGGCTCGCCGCTCCGCTGGTGTTGCCCACGGTTACCGTTCCGTTGTTGTTGAAAGCCGTGCCGATCTGGCTGGAAGTCGTTCCTCCAGTCTTTTCGAAGATACCGCCGGCATTATTGTTGAACACGGTCGCCGTGCCGCCGTTGTAGCTCACAAAATCGTCGCCTTGCAGGTTCCACGTGCCCGTGTTGTTTACAATGGAACCGGTCGACTGCAGAAAACTCCCCCCGCTTCCGCCGGCAGCAAACGTAACCGCCGCCGGAGTATTCAGGGTGCCGTTGCTTAAGACTACCGACCCCGCGTTGGGCAGCGCGATTCCCCCGGTGGCGTTCGTCGTTCCTGGCAAAGAAAGGCTTCCCCCCGACCACGTAAACAATCCGGGCAGGTTCAACGTGCTCGTGGATCCGGTGATCGTTCCGCCGCTGAAATTCACCGGGCCCGCAATCGTTACGGGACTCGCTTCGTTGAAATTGACTGTCCCAGCTGAAACGTTTGTCGCACCGGTTACACCGTACGTACCCGTTAGCGTCATCGTTGCGCCGCTGAAGTTCATCGTCCCGGCGCCGTTGAACGGTCCGCTGGCCAGATACGATCCGCCGAGGAAACTGAGAGTTCCGCCAGTTGCCGCTGCGAAAGTTCCCGGACAAGTGGAACCGCAGTTCCCCCCGGCACTGAGCGAAATGGTGCCGCTGTTCCCGTTCACGTTTCCGCTGTTGTTAAACGGTGTGCTGACGGTGCTCGTGCCTGTCCCCCCGGTTTTCTCGAAATCTCCCGCGTTGTTGAACGCCACGGCTGCTCCGCCGCCAAAAACAACGCTGCTGTCATTGGTGTAGTTCCACACGGATGAGGCACCGTTATTCACAACGGAGCCATTAACCATGTCTAGAGAACCGCCGGTACCGGACCATGTGGCCGTGCCGTTATTGTTCAGGGTGCGGGAGGACAGCAACACATTGGCCGACGTCGGGAAATTGAGCCCGGCGTTCATGTTGGTCGTTGCATTAGTCCCCACCACGCACGCCGTGCCGCTCAGGGTCGAGCACATGGTGCCGCCCGTCCAGTTCAACGCCGTTGAAAAATTCACGATTCCTGGCGCAGCGCCGCCGAGAGTTCCAGCCGTCATGTTCACCGTGGTGGCCGATATGGTGACCGTTCCGGTTCCAAAATCCATCGTCGCGCCATTGAAATTTACCGTGCCCGCTCCAGTGATTGGGCCGCTTTGCGCGAAGATGTTCGCCGCAAAATTGATTGCGGCGCCCGCGCCGGCCATATACGTGCCGGAACAGGTGGATCCGCAGTTCCCGCCGCCGGTGAAACTAAGCGTCGTGCTGTTGCCCAGCACCATTCCGGTGTTGTTGAAGCTGATGCTGATCGAGCTGGAGCCGGTACCGCCGGTCTTTTCGAATGTTCCGCCATTGTTGAATGCCGCCGCAGTCCCGCCGCCGAACGCCAGCGTGCTGTCATTGGCCAAATTCCACACGCTGTTCAGCGGGTTGCTGATGATCGCGCCGTTCACCACGTCAATCGAGCCTGCGGCACCCGACCAGGTCGCCGTGCCGTCGTTGTTCAGCGTGCGATTCGACAGCAGCACGTTGGCGGAAGCCGGAAAATTGATTCCTGCATTCGCGTTGGTTGTGGCATTTGTTCCCACGATGCATGAAACGCCGCTCAACCCGGAACACATCGTCCCGCCTGTCCAGTTCAACTGCGTGGCAAAATTCAGAATTCCAGGTGCTGCGCCCGCCAGGGTCCCGGAGATTAAGTTCACGTTGGTCGTTGAAATCGTCGCCGTGCCCGTTCCGAAATTCATGGTCGCGCCGTTGAAGTTCACCGTGCCCGTGCCGTTGATCGGTCCGCTTTGCCCGAAGATTCCTCCCGCGAAATTGATGGACCCGACCGTATTGGGGGTGTACGAACCGCCGCACGTCGACCCGCAATTTCCGCCGCCCGTAAATGCCATCGTGGCGCTGTTGCCCAACACCGTCCCGGTGTTGTTGAAATTCACGCTGATCGTGCTTGTCCCTGTGCCGCCGGTCTTCTCAAATTTGCCTGCATTGTTGAACGCCGACGTCGCGCCCCCGCCAAACACCAGGCTGCTGTCATTTACATAGTTCCAGACGCCGTTCGCCGGATTGTTGATGACCGCTCCATTGACCGCGTCGAGCGAACCTGCGGTGCCCGACCATGTCACTGTGCCGTTGTTGTTCAGCGTTCGGTCAGACAGCAACACGCTCGCCGACGCCGGAAAGTTGATTCCCGCGTTCGCATTCATCGTTCCGTTGTTCCCAACCACGCACGAAGCACCGCTCAGCGAAGAACAGATCGTGCCGCCAGACCAATTCGGCGTGGTCTCGAAATCGAGCACACCTGGCGCCGCGCCCGCAAGCGTCCCGGCGCTGATGTTGATGTTCGTGGTCGAAAGCATGGTCACGCCGGTGCCGAAGTCCATCGTCGCGCCGTTGAAGTTCAATGTTCCTGAACCGGCTAAAGTTCCACTCTGCGCGAAGATGCCCCCCGCGAAAGCGATCGTTCCACTCGGCCCGGAGGTGTACGTGCCGGAGCAACTCGATCCACAATTCCCCCCGCCCGAAAACGAAAGGGTGGCCGCGTTCCCGACTACTGTCCCTGCGTTGTGGAATGGCGCGCTTACCGTGCTCGTGCCCGTGCCTCCGGTTTTCTCGAATGTCCCGCCATTGTTGAACGCCGCTGTGCCTCCTCCGCCGAACACCAGGCTACTGTCGTTCGTGATATTCCAGACGCTTCCCACGCCGTTGTTAATCACCGCGCTGTTTGCCATGTTCAGCGAGCCGTTGGCTCCTGACCAGGTCGCCGTGCCGTTGTTATTCATCGTGCGCGACGAGAGCACCACGTTCGCGCTCGCCGGGAAGGTAATCCCTCCATTTGCGTTGAGTTTCGCCACCGTTCCGGTTGTGCAACTCGCACCCGTCAATGCCGAACAAATCGTTCCGCCCGACCACGTGAATGGCCCGTTTAGGTCCACTTCCCCTGTTCCGGCGAACGTTCCGCCTGACTGAGCAAATGTCCCGCTAACGGTTAGCTGTCCGTTGAATGCCAGTGTTCCGCCGCTCATATTGATGTTGTTGGCTACGGAATTATTGGTCACCGTCAACGGCCCCGCCGAAAACGTAATCGTCCCCAAATTGTTCAGCCCGCTGATGGTCTGATTGGCGGCTGAGAGCCCCGTGTTCACCAACACTGTAATACTCGAAGGGATGCAGACCACATCGGTGTTTACGGGGACGGCTCCCGTACTCCAGTTTGTTGCTGTGCCCCATGAGCCGTTCGTCAGTCCAATGTAATTATTCGTGCAGGCCCCGACGGAAGAAGTAATTGCCACCGTGTCGGACGCCGTGTCGTTCGCCGTGTTCGTTTCGCTGCCGCCGGATACCACCACCGTGTTCGTCACCGAAGGCGGCGCGTTCGACGCCACATTCACCGTCAACGTAATCACCGGATAGGACAGGCCTGCTCCCAGCCCGTCCGCACGCGTGCAAACCAATGTCCCGATCGAACAAGTCCACCCTGTCCCGGTCATCGCCGTCGCCGTCATGCTCGAGGGCAGGGAATCGGCCAGGCTCACTGTACCCACGGTGCTGCCGGTGCCGCTATTCGTCACCGTAATCGAAAATTGCGCCCCGCTCTGCCCTTGCGAAAAACTCCCGCTGTGCGATTTGCTCACCGTCAGGTCGGGCACGTTGGTGCCGCTCTGCGGTGCCAGCACAAAAATAGCCAGATCTGCCTGCGGCGTTCCGCCTCCGCAACTCGCGCAGGTCGGCTGGAATCCGTTCACTGTCGTGGCAGGCACTGTATTGCCAAAGAAATTCGCCGAGGCCGTCCGCCCCAGTGCGTAAATCTGATGATTCGAATCCGTGATCAAATTGCGGACGGAGTCGCTCTGCCCGGAAACGGCCACGCCCCCGCCGAGGTAAGTGGAAAACAGCAGCGACATATTGAACGTGTTACCCGGACTCGGCACACTCAGCACGGATACGAACGCATTCTGGCTTCCCACCAGCGATGTCTGCAGCGGGTTCATCGTTGGGAAATTTGTCGCCGTCGTTTGCCCGCCCACTACGATGCGTTGCGTCGGAGAATTCCCAGGCACCGCATCGATGGCCACAGATCGAATGGACGAACTTCCGCCTCCTGTGCTTCCGCCCAAATACGAAGACGCCACCAGGCTGGCTGCGCCCGTCTTCGTGGTGTCGATCACCGTGATCCAGCCCGTGCCAACACCCGCCGGAGAATTATTCGTGGACTGAATCGCGTTCAGCAGCGGGATGTCCGGCGCATTTGTCGTGCTGTTGGAAATCGTTGTACCAACCAGCGCCGCGATGCCGTGCGTCACATCGATGGCTCCAGCTTGCACAGTTGTGCCGCCTCCACCCGCTATGTAGCTGGAGTATGTCAGTTGGTTCAATCCGCTCAGGCTCGGATCCAATACTCCCACGAACGCGTTCGGTGTCGTTCCCGGCGTTCCAACAAAGGTTTTCTGAAATCCGTTCGCGCCGGTTCCGCCGTTGGCCAGGTTGAATGCCGTTGCGGAATAGATATTGCCCCCAAAATAAATCTTTCCGCCCGGATCTACCGAGCCCACTCCGCAGCCCGCGGGGGTTCCGCTTGCGCTGTTCCCGCCGACATTCATATAAGTCAGGTAGAGCACGTTAAACGAGCGGTCCACTTTCGCGATGAAACAATCGTCGAATTCGCCGGGCGTTCCGTTGTTGAACGATACCGAATAGGCATTAGCTGTCGTTGCGAAGTTTGTCGAGGTCGTGTCGCCGCTCACCACGATCGACCCTTCCGGGTTCACGAACAGGGAGGCACCGCCTCCATACGCAAGTCCTGCCGATCCGTTCCCTCCAAAAAATGTCGAACCGTCAATCGCGGCACCGCTCGGTGTCAACCGCGTGATAAACAGATCATCCGTGCCCGTCGTCGGTCCGCCCACCGTGACAGGGAAGTCCCGGCAATTCGTGTCGCCCAGCAACACCGCCTCTACCTGGCCCGCGCCGCCGCTCAAATCCAGTTTCAAGTCCGTGGCGACGTTGCTGCAGGACCCTGTTCCTCCGCTAAATATAAGGTTGCCCCCGATAAAGGTCAGGAAATCGAGCGAAGCACTTCCCGTCGTCGTCGGATCGATTTTCGCCACGAATGCATACGCTCCCGCCCCGGGAGTGTTTCCGAGCTTCGTGTTTGTCTCGGTGAACGTCGTAACGTCCGTGGTCGATCCGGACAAATACAGTTTCAGCGCGCTGGGATTTGTGGTATCCAGATCCATTCCCGCGGGAAGTTCCTGCCCCGCCGCTCCCAGGAAACTTGCAAAGACGATCGTGGGATCGATCACCAGCGGCATCTTCTTGTCGTATGCGCCCACGTGAAAGGCCACCAGCTTGCCCGCTTGCAACAAAAATCCGCCGTCCACCGGCCGCCGCT
>Ga0210403_10000280_pt1 | contig 56550 bp, 55 predicted proteins | sample IncBWC19MmetaG_FD_150863 | JGI IMG/M metagenome (GOLD analysis project Ga0210403, IMG submission 150863) | Forest soil microbial communities from Barre Woods Harvard Forest LTER site, Petersham, Massachusetts, United States - Inc-BW-C-19-M | ecosystem: Environmental > Terrestrial > Soil >...
ACGCTGGTGATTGAAGCGACCCGGCGTCTGGGGACAGAAGTGCCGTCGTCCTGCTACTACCCGGGACTGACTCTGCAGGCGGCCTGCCGGATGTGCCTGATTGAAGTGGAAAAGGCGCCGAAACTGCAAACCGCGTGCACGCAGGTGGTCGCCGAAGGCATGGTGGTGCGCACCAACACGGAGGCGGTCCGCAACGCCCGCAAATTCATGCTGGAATTTTTGCTGAGCAACCACCCGCTGGATTGCCCGGTCTGCGACAAGGGCGGCGAGTGTGAATTGCAGGACATGGTTTTCCGCTACGGCGCCGATACCAGCCGTTTCGTGGAAGAAAAAATTCACCGGCCCGAGGAAAAGTGGTCGGACTTGGTTTATTACGATGCGCCGCGCTGCATTTTGTGCTTTCGCTGCGTGCGCGTTTGCGATGAAGGTATGGATGTGAAGGCGCTGGGCGTTGGCATGCGTGGCGCGCACTCGATAATCATTCCGAACCGCGAAGACCACCTGGAATGCGAAGAGTGCGGGATGTGCATTGATATTTGCCCCGTGGGCGCGCTGACCAGCGGCACGTACCGCTACAAGACGCGACCGTGGGAAATGCAGTATGTCTCCACGATCTGCACGCACTGCTCGAACGGGTGCAAGACCACACTGAGCGTGCGCAATCACGAAATCCTGCGCGCCAACAATCGCGACCTTTCCGGAATCAACAAAGAGTTTCTGTGCGTGAAAGGTCGTTTCGGCTTTGATTTTACAAAGCATCCCGAACGCCTGAAGCAACCGCTACTGCGCAAGGGCGACAAGCTGTTCCCTGTTTCGTGGGAAGAGGCTTCGCAAGCGGCCGCCGCCAAGCTGAAAGAACTGCATATGGCGTACGGCGGTGAGGCCATCGGCTTCATCGGGTCGAACCGCGCTTCAAATGAAGAAAACTATTTGTTGCAGCGGCTGGCGCGCGCCACATTTGGCACGAACAACATCGATCATCACCGCACGGCGGATTACACCGGCCTGGTTACCGCGTTGGGCGACCGCGCAGCTGATTCTTCGCTGACGATGGAGCAGCTGTACGAGTCGAAGGCGGTACTGGTTATCGGCAACGATCCTTCGAATCAGAATCCGCTGGTGGGATGGCAGATTCGCGCCGGGATTCGCCATCATGCATCGAAACTCTTCCTCATCAATTCGCGCGAAATCAAGTTGGATCGCAAGGCCACGCAATTTGTGCAGGTAGCCAACGGGCAGGAAGCCGCCGCAGTGCGGTGGCTGGCGACGGGCGATGGGCAGGTGGCCGGCGGAGTTTCCGAGAAGTTGGCGGCGCTGAAGACGGCCCTGGAAGCGGAACCTGAAGTCGCTATTGTGTTCGGCTCGGAGCTCACCGGTAAGGCGATTGAAGACGTTGTCGCATTCGGCTCGAAGCTGCCCGGCAAGGTTCGTTACATGGCGCTGGGCGATTACGCGAATTCGCGCGGCGCGGCGGATATGGGCGTGCTGCCGGATCGTTTGCCTGGTTACGCGTATTTGGACAACACGGCGGTTGCCGAATCGCTGGCAAAGCATTGGGGGGCGCAGGTTCCCACAAAGCCCGGGATGACAGCGCCAGAGATGATTGAAGCGGCGCAATCCGGAAAGCTGAAGGCGCTATATGTGGTCGGGGCAAACCCGTTCGCGCATTTCGGGAAATCCGGCGCAGGCCGCGGAAACCTGGGGCTGCTGATTGTCCACGAACTGTTTATGACCGAGACCGCGCAGTTGGCTGACATTGTTTTCCCCGCGGCTTCCGCTTATGAAAAAGCCGGAAGCGTCACCAACACTGCCGGCGAAATTCAGTTGCTGCATAAAGCCGCTGAAGTAATGGGCGCTCGCAGCGACTTTGACCTACTGCGCATCGTGTCGCATCAACTCGAGCGCGCGGGGCTTGGCAAAGCGTTCCACTTCAAGACACCTGGAGTAGTGTTCGACGAAATTCGCAAAGCCGTGCCGGGCTACAACGTGCAGCCCGCGGGCTTGCTGACGGGCGGCGCCGAACCAACAAAGATCCAGTTCGCCAGGAACGGCCACGCGGCTTACGACGTGCCGCTGCAACTGATTCGCCCGGCGAACGACAACTTGTTTACCAGCGGAACCCTGGGACGCTTTTGCACGATGATGCAGACCTTGCCGGAGGCCGAAGCGAAACCGTGAGCGAAATTCTAGCCAAGTACGGATTTCTGATCGTTCCGATCATCAAGGTCTTGATCCTTGTTTTCGTTGTGTTAACGCTTGACGCGTACCTCACGTGGCTGGAGCGCAAGGTCATCGCCCACATCCAGGCGCGTTGGGGTCCGCACCGCGTGGGCCCGCACGGCTTGCTGCAGCCGCTGGCGGACGGCATCAAGTTCATCTTGAAGGAAGACCCCATGCCCACGGGCGTGGACAAGAAGGCGTACTTCTTCGCGCCTTTCCTGACCTTGATGCTGGCGCTGACGTCGCTTTCCGTAATTCCCTTTGGGCCTGATATCACCATTTTTGGCTACACCACGAATTTCGGCATCGCGGATGTGAACATCAGCCTGCTGGTGCTCTTCGCCATCACCGCGCTTGGCGTTTACGGAATCGCGCTGGCTGGATGGGGGTCCAACAACAAGTATTCGCTGCTTGGCGGCCTGCGCAGTTCGGCGCAGATGATTAGCTACGAATTGGCGCTGACGCTGTCGGTGGTGGGCGTGCTGCTGATCGCCGGGGATTTTAGCCTGAAGCACATCGTTGAGAAACAGATCGGGGATTTTGGGCTGCTGAGCTGGAACATCGTCGGGCTGACCAAAGGCGGCGGAGGTTTCACGCAAATCATCGGCTGCGTCTGCTTTTTCATCGCGGCCATCGCGGAAACAAATCGTGTGCCGTTCGACCTGCCGGAAGCGGAATCGGAACTTGTCGCGGGTTTTCACACCGAATATGCTTCGATGAAATTTGCGATGTTTTTCATCGGCGAATACACCAGCATGATCGCCGTCTCGTCACTGTTCACGATTTTATTTTTTGGCGGCTGGCTGTCTCCCTTCCCTGCTTCCTGGACCATCACACACTACCTGCCGTCAGTCATCTTCATTCCGCTGGGATTGTGGGTGTTCTACGACGGAATTCGGTACGAAACGATTTTTGGCCGCCTGATTCTGCCGGGACTGGGTGCCGTGTTTACCGTGCTCGGTTTCGCACTCTTTCTCTTCTCGCCCGTGAACGAAGTGATTCAGGGGCCATTCTGGTTTTTTGCGAAGGTCGGGGCAGTGCTGTTCTTTTATATCTGGATGCGCGGCACCTTGCCGCGTTTCCGGTATGACCAGTTGATGGACTTCGGGTGGAAATTCCTGTTGCCGGTCTCGATTGCCAATGTGGTTCTAACCAGTGCGGTCATCATGTGGAGAATGAAGTGATAAGCGGCGTTCTGGTGATTTTCTTTCTGCTGGCGGGCTTGGCCCTGCTTGGAGCGGTTAGCCTGATCTGGCAAAGCCACCCGATTCACAGCGCACTGTCGCTGATCCTGGTGATGGTTTCGCTGGCGGGGTTGTACCTGCTGATGGGCGCGGAATTCGTCGCCGCGGTGCAGATCATCGTTTATGGCGGCGCGGTGATGGTGTTGTTCATCTTCGTGATCATGCTGCTGAACGCGGGCGTGGAAGAACGGACCAACATTTCAAAGATGGCTACATTCGGCGGAGTTCCCCTGGCTATGGCGCTGGGCCTAATCATCGCCGCGGCGATTGCCCGGTCGAGCGGCCAGATGCCGGCTCCTGCGGCGAGCGGTGCGATGTCTTCCACAAGGGAGCTTTCGAAGCTGCTGTTTTCCGAATTTGTCTATCCGTTCGAACTGACGTCGTTTCTGATTCTGGTGGCAATCCTGGGCGCGATCGTGCTGGCCCAGCGGGAGAACTGAGATGGTCCCGACAAATTATTACCTTATATTGAGCGCCGTCCTGTTCGGGCTGGGCGTGGTGGCCTTCGTTTTCAAGCGCAACATCATCACCCTCTTTATGGCCATCGAGCTGATGCTGAACGCGGTGAATCTGGCGTTTGTGGCTTTCAGCCAGGCGTTGGGCAAGCCGGATGGCGAAGTTTTTGTGTTGTTTGTGATCGTAGTGGCGGCGGCGGAAGCGGCTGTGGGGCTGGGCATCATCATCCTCACGGCGCGCAACCGGCGTTCGCTGAACGTGGAGCACGTGGACCTGCTAAAACTCTAATGCCGATACTCGAAAATCTCTGGATTATTCCGCTGCTCCCCCTGCTGGGCTCGGCGATCAACGGGCTGTTTGGCGCGAAGTGGTCAAAGCCCATCGTGAACAGCGTCGCGCTCGGCTCCACGGGCATTTCCTTCCTCTGCGCGGTCGAAGCGGTGCGCGAATTTCTCGGCTACTACGGAACGAATCACAAAGCCTGGGTGAAGCCGTTTTTCGACTGGATTGTCGCCGGCAGCTTCCGCGCGGGATTCGATCTGCAGCTCGATCATCTGACCGTCGTGATGCTGCTCGTCGTGACCGGCGTCGGCTTCCTGATTCACATCTATTCGACCGGATACATGGCGCACGAAGAGGGTTACTTCCGGTTCTTCTCCTACCTGAATTTGTTTATGTTCTTCATGCTGATCCTGGTGCTGGCCGCAAACTACGTACTGCTTTTCGTTGGCTGGGAAGGCGTGGGGTTGTGCAGCTACCTGCTGATCGGTTTTTACTACCTCCGGAAGTCCGCGGCAGACGCAGGGAAAAAGGCGTTCATCGTCAACCGCATCGGCGACTTCGGTTTCATGCTGGGTATGTTTCTGCTGTTCCGCACGTTTCACTCCCTCGATTTCGCAACGGTGTTTGCCGCCGCCGCAAAGCCTGAAGTCGCGATCGAACCGATGGGGCAATTCGGCGTCCTGACAATTGCCTGCCTGCTCCTGTTTGTCGGCGCCACCGGCAAGTCCGCGCAACTTCCTCTTTACGTCTGGCTGCCGGACGCGATGGAAGGACCGACGCCGGTTAGCGCCTTGATCCACGCGGCGACGATGGTTACGGCCGGCGTGTACATGGTGGCGCGCTCGCACGTTCTCTTCACTCACGCACCCACGGCGATGTATGTCGTGGCAATCGTCGGCTGCGCGACGGCGTTCTTTGCCGCGACGATCGGGCTGGTGCAGTCGGACATCAAAAAGGTTCTGGCATATTCCACGGTCAGCCAACTGGGCTATATGTTCCTCGCCTGCGGCGTAGGTGCTTTTGGAGCCGGCATATTCCACCTGATGACTCACGCGTTCTTCAAGGCCCTGCTCTTCCTTTCCGCTGGCAGCGTGATTCACGCCATGGGCGGCGAGCAGGACATGTGGAACATGGGCGGGCTTGGCAAGAAAATCAGGACCACGTTCCTGTGCATGCTTTTCGGCACGATCGCCATCGCGGGCTTCCCGCCGTTTGCGGCGTTTTTCTCGAAGGACTCGATTCTCTTTTCCGCGTACAACTACCCGGAGAACGGAAAGGCCTTCTATGCCGTCGGTTTGTTTGCCGCCATCCTAACGTCCTTTTATATGTTCCGGCTGATCTGGCTGACGTTTGCCGGAGAGAAACGCTACGACGAGCACAAGGTACACGTGCACGAGTCGCCGTTGAACATGACCGGGCCGTTGATGATCCTGGCCTTCCTTTCGTTGACCGGCGGCTGGTTCGCGGCGCCCGCGCTCTGGGGCGGCAAGGATTACTTCGCGGAATTCCTTTCGCCTGTGTTTGGCGCGGGCGAATCGGCCGGCGCCGAATCGTCCGCTTCTCTGGAACATATCCTGTCCAGCGTGGCCGTGGCCGCGGCGCTTGCCGGCCTTGTGGTGGCCTGGCGGATGTATGGCAAGCAGGTGAACCGCGGGAAGTCCGAAGGCGTTCACAAATTGCTCTACAACAAATATTACGTGGATGAACTTTATGCGGCCGTGATTATTCGCCCGCTGATGTGGCTCTCCACCAATGTGCTTTGGAAGGTTGTGGATGCCGGAATGATTGACGGGGCGGTAAACGGCGTGGCGGATGGCGCAGCGGCGGTTGGCGATACGCTCCGGCACACGCAGTCCGGCAACACGCGGAGTTACGCCGTGTGGGTGGTTGTGGGCGCGATGGTTCTGCTGGGCATTATCTTCTGGCCGATTCTGCATCCGGCGCTGTTTGGAGGGGTGCGCTAATGGAACTCAGCGGACATCTCCTCTCGATTCTTACCTTCTTCCCCGCGATAGGCGCGCTGGCATTGCTCTGCCTGAAGGCCGAGGATGAGTACTGGATTCGCCGCCTGACGTTTGTTGTTTCCGTCGCTGAGTTCCTCTTGTCGCTGATCCTGCTGCGCGTGGTGGCTATCGGCGCTCCTGGATATGCGCTGACCGAGTACAAGGCGTGGATTTCTTCTCCGCCGATCAATTACCACCTGGGTGTGGACGGCATCAGCATGTTCCTGGTGATTCTGACCACGTTCCTGACGCCCATCTGCGTGTTGGCTTCGTGGAAAGGCGTACACCACCGCATCAAGGAATTCCACGTGATGCTGCTGTTGCTGGAGGTCGGCATCATCGGCGTGTTCCTGGCGCTGGACCTCTTCGTATTCTTTCTGTTCTGGGAAGTGATGCTGATTCCGATGGCGTTCCTGATCGGCATCTGGGGCCACGGCCGGCGCATTTATGCAGCGGTGAAATTCTTCATCTACACCATGGCCGGCTCGGCGTTCATGCTGGTGGGCATCCTGTGGCTCTACAACCTGACCGGAACATTTGATTTGCCGGGCATTCTGTTGGTGCTGCGAGACCTGCGGCATCCTTTGCCACAAACGACGGAGATACTTCTTTTCCTCTCCTTTTTCATCGCGTTTGCAATCAAGGTGCCGCTGTTCCCTCTTCACACCTGGTTACCGGATGCCCACGTTGAAGCGCCAACGGCCGGCTCGATCATCCTGGCCGGCGTGCTGCTGAAGATGGGCACGTACGGCATGATCCGGTTCTGCCTGCCGCTGTTTCCGGAGGCATCGCATCGCGCGGCTCCTTATGTAGCCGTGCTGGCGATCATCGGAATTATCTACGGTGCGCTGGTGGCGCTGGTGCAGCCGAACCTGAAAAAGCTGGTGGCGTACTCTTCGGTGAGCCACCTGGGCTTCGTGGTGCTGGGCATTTTCAGCTTCCACACGATCTCCATGCAGGGCGCGGTCTACCAGATGCTGGCGCACGGGATTTCGACGGGCGCGCTCTTCTTCCTGGTCGGCATGCTGTACGACCGGCGGCATACGTTTGAGATCAGCGAGTACGGTGGGCTGGTCAAGCCGATGCCGCAATACGCGGCGTTTTTTCTGTTTGTGGCGTTGAGCTCGATGGGCTTGCCGATGCTGAACGGATTCGTGGGCGAATACCTGATCCTCCTCGGGACGTATCAGTGGCACTGGGGCTGGGCCAGCTGGGCGGCGACCGGCGTGATTCTTTCCGCTTGCTACCTTTTGTGGGCCTACCAGCGCGTGTTCTACGGCGACGTAACGAACGACAAAAATCGCGACCTGCCCGACGTCGATGCGCGCGAAAAATGGGGACTGGTCGTGTTCGCTGTAATTACCCTTTGGATGGGCCTCGGCTCTCCCTTTTTCACGCGCCGCGTGGCCGCCCCCGTGGACTGGGTGATCGAGCAGACAAAATCGCGATACGCCGAGGAGGCTGCGAAGCCCCCAGCGTTGCCACCGGCGGCGGCATTGGCCACCGCAACACAGCAAGATTCCCCGACAAGGACGGTTTCCCGTTAAATGACTCCCAGCGCCGCAGATCTGATTCGCATCCTGCCGGAAATCATCTGGTGCGGCTTTGGTGTGCTGTTGATGCTGCTGCAGCCTTTCCTGAAGAATCGCCAGGGGCTGACGCTGTTCGCGATGGTCGGTGCGGCGGCGGGTACGCTGGCAACTTACTTCGGCCACATGGGCACCGGATTTTTTGGGCTGATTCAGTTCGATACGTACAGCCTCTTCTTCCACTGGCTGGTGGGCCTGGTGGCGTTTCTGGTGATTCTGGCTTCGGATTCCTACCTGGAGCGGGAAAATCTGGCGCCGGCGGAATTTTATGCACTGATTCTCTTCGCCACGGCCGGCATGGGCGTGCTCGCTTCCGCCCAGGAATTGCTCACGGCGTTTATCGGCCTGGAAATGTCTTCGATTTCCAGCTACGTGCTTGCCGGCTACCGGCGGGATGCGGTGAAGTCCAGCGAGTCTGCGGTGAAGTACTTCCTGCTCGGATCGTTCGCGACGGCGTTTTTTCTGTACGGCATCGCTTTGGTTTACGGCGCTTCCGGCTCGACGAACCTCATGCTGATCGCTTCGACGGATCCGTCAAGCAACCTGCTGCGCCTCGGATTGACGCTGATCCTGGTTGGCCTGGGCTTCAAGGTAGCGGCGGCTCCCTTTCAGGTATGGACGCCGGACGTTTATGAAGGCGCGCCTACGCCGGTGACGGCACTTTTCGCCGCGGGTCCCAAGGCGGCGACATTTGCGCTGATACTGCGGATTTTCACCACGATTCATGCGGCCACGGATTTCTGGTTCTGGGCGTTCTGGATTCTGGCGGTGGCCACGATGTTCGTGGGCAACCTGGGCGCGCTGGTGCAGACCAACGTGAAGCGCATGCTGGCGTACAGTTCGATCGCTCACGCCGGCTACACGCTGGTGGCGTTTACAGCGGTGACGACCATGAAGCTGGACCCGAACACCGGGGCGGCGCCGGCGTACGCGGCGGTGCTGTTTTACCTGCTGGGTTACTCGCTGGTGAAGGTTGGCGCGTTCACGATCGTTTCGGAGATTGGCGGAAAGGGCGAGACCTACCAGACGCTAGACGACTTCGCGGGGCTCGGCACGCGGCAGCCGTTTGCCGCCGCGGCGATGACCCTGTTCCTGCTTTCCTTGCTGGGCATGCCGATTACGGCGGGATTCTTCGGCAAGTTTTATGTGTTCAAGGCGGCCATCAATTCAAAACTGATCTGGCTGGCGGTATTGATGACGATCAATAGCGCGATCGGTGCGTACTACTATCTCCGCGTGATCGTGGTGATGTACATGCGCGAGCACGAAGGAGACGTCCCCGCGGACGCCGCGCCCAGCCTGAGCCCGACGGCGGCGATGGTGGTGGTGGTTGCCGCGCTGGCGACCCTTTATCTGGGACTCCTGCCAAACCACGTGCTTGGGATTGTCCTCTCGCAAAACCTGATACTCTCCGCGCGGTAGTAGTGTTCCGATTTTCCCTTCATTGAAACGTTTTAGGTATTCCTGTGTTCGGTCCGGGGTAGAAAATCAGCTTGGGGGAATTGCTAAAGCCGCAAAAGCGGGAGCTTTGCTCCCGCACTCAAAAGAAAAACCGCTCCGGGTTGGCCGGAGCGGTTTGGGGGAAATAGAAACCCTTGCCGGAACTGCGAATTACATCTTCAAGTAGAGAACAATCGCGATAACGAAGGTCAGAAGGGATAGAGTCTCGACGAACACCAGTCCGAGAATCATCGCGGCGCGAATCGCTCCCCCTGCGCCGGGATTGCGCGCCATGCCTTCGCAAGCGGCTGCTGCCACCCTGCCCTGACCAAACGCTCCTCCGAATGCCGCGAGCCCCATACCCAGGCCAGCCGCAATCGCGAGTAATCCGGTGTGCCCGGATCCTCCCTTTGCTCCAGCATCTTGTGCAAACGCAGCGGGCGCCAACAGCGCGACCACAGCGAACACCATTAGTACAACCGCTAACTTCTTCATCCTTGCCTCCTTGAAATTGCCGCCAGGAGGTGGTTCCCGGACACCGTGCAGCCGGGCTCACACTGGAACGGCACAGCCAATCTCTTAGTGTTCGTCAGCCGTGGCAATGCCCAGATAAATCGACGGCAGCACCGTAAACACATAGGCCTGAATAATTGCCACAAAGATATGAAGGCCGATGAACGCCATGGGGACGGCAATGGGAAGAACCGCCAGGACGGCGCCGAGCACGGCAAACTTACCCCAGGCGAAGAAGGTCAGCTTGACGAGCAGGCTTAGAAAGATCGTATAAAGCATGTCGCTCGCAAAAATGTTCGCCCAGAGACGTACCGTGAGTGAGAGGAGTCTTGCGGCAGTGCTGATCAACTCCACGGGAAACAGGAGGACGGCGAGCGCATAATCTGCGGCGTTTTTGGGAGAGCCGGCAAACGTCAGCAGGTAGTGGCCGACACCGTGATGCCTTACGCCCTGCCAATTGAAGTAAATGAAAGTGAGCGATGCGCAGGCCAACGGGACGTATACGAACGCCGTGGGCGCAGAGAAAGCCGGGAAAACACTGAGAAGATTAGCCAGCAAAATGAAGATGGAGATCGACCCGGTGAAGGCGATATATTTTTCGCCGCCGTGGCCCACGTTTTCTTCCAGAAGATCCTTGATGCCGAAACCGAGCGGATTGGTGAGGAGGAGTTCCGCGGTCTGCTGGAGCGCACCGGGGCGCTCGACGGAAAGCCGCGCGCGCAGAACCAGCGCGAGAATTGTGCAGAGGATCAGGACCACGATGGCCATGACTACGTATTCAGGAATGGGGGTCTCGTAGTCCTTGGGCTGGATGTGCAGCGCGTGGAGAAGCGAGAGCGCGATTGGCCCGAAGATGTGATTAAACCACTGGGTTAAAGGGCTTACGTGTTCTTCCATTCGCTATTCCTGAGGATGCAGGATTTCGTACACACTGACCACCAGTGTGGCCGCTCCCAGGGCACACAAACCCAAAATCATGCTCAATATGGGAACGTTCAGATACTTAAAAATAACATAGACGGCGAGGGCTATCAACCCGTAGCGGAAGAGAGCTTTGAAGTAAGCGGCTATGGGTACTCGCGCGTCGCGTTGGCCAGCGCGGGCAGTGACGGCCTTGGTAATTGCGTCGGCTCCCTGCCGCAGCCAGCGGAAGTTGAACCAGGCGAGGATGGCGCCTGCGAAGATGCCCGTGCCCCAGTTTGTTCCGTAAAAGAAGGAAACAGAGATGGCCGCGAGAACGCCGAGGAGTAGCGTCAGGTGGGCGATCCATTTTTCGGACTGGAGATACGGGGTGACGGTGACGGGAGTGGTGGACATGGGATTTGGGCTGTTCGTGGTGAAATTTAGCATGATTTTGAGGTTGAGGTTCTTCGGGCCTCCTCGTCGGATGCCCTCAGAATGACCATCTCGACTTTTATTTAATAGACAGAGGTGTGCTCCCGCTACGGAAGTGGAAAGACAGCTTTAGCTTTTGGCGAGGCGGCGGAGAGTGTCACGGAGGCCGGCGATAAAGCCGATGACGCCGAAGACGATCATCATGGCGGGCTTGGTGTGCAACCAGGCGTCGAGAAAGTAGCCGATGGCACCGCCGACAACGATGCAGCCGACGAAAATGAAGGGGAGCTCCATCGCCATCGCGTTCTGCTGCGAGAAGTTTCTCGCCTGCTTCGCGGCAGGAGAAGCTTCCGGGTCGGGTTTATCGCCGGATTCCAAGGGCATAGTGAGCAAGCCTGGTGAATGGCTCAGGATACAACCCTGCGGCGAGAGTTACAAACAGGGCCGCGCCGAGGGCGATTGCTTGCGCGTTGGTCATAAACGGTGCCGGGGCGCCGCCGGGCTTCTTGAACCAGGCGTGAACTACGACACGGAGATAGTAGTAGAGCGCGGGAACGATGTAGAGCGCAGCGAAAATCGCCAGCACGGGATGATGCGATTCGATCAGTCCGAGGAAGATGAAGTACTTGCCCATGAAGCCCGCCGTGGGAGGAACGCCGGCAAGCGAAAGCATGAAAATCAGAAGAAGAACGGCAGCGGCCGGGCTGCGGTGGTAGAGGCCGTCCAGATCATCCAACTCGTCGCCGATGATGCCGCGCTGGCGCAGCACAACGACCACGGCGAAAGCGCCGAGGGTCATGAACACGTAGGCGATCAGGTAGTAGACCATTCCCGTCAGGCCGCTTTCATTCCACGCGACAAGGCCGAGAAGTATGTAGCCGACGTGAGAGATGGAAGAGTAGGCCAGGAGGCGCTTGATGTTGGTCTGTGTAAGGGCGGCAAGGTTGCCCCAGGTGAGCGAAGCGATGGCGACGCCTGCAACGAGGCCCTGCCAGATGGGTTGAGAGCCGCCGAAGACCAAAATGAAAAGCCGAATGAGCAACGCGAAGCTGGCCACCTGCGATGCCACACTGACATAGGCGGTGATGGGCGTGGGCGCGCCTTCGTAGACGTCGGGTGCCCATTGGTGGAACGGCACGGCCGCAATTTTGAAAAAGAGCCCTGCGGCCACGGTGACGAAGGAAAGAATCATCAGCCAGTCAGCCGTGCCGCTGCCGGCGAGATATTGGAAGCGGCGGTCGAGGGTGCTGCCGATGTCCAGGATGCTGGTGCTGGCGGTGAGGCCGTAGAGCAGCGAGAAACCGTAGGCGAGGATGCCGGTGCTGAAACCGCCGAGAATCAGATATTTCAAGGCCGCTTCGTTGGAGCGCTTTTCGCGGCGCAAGTAGCCAGAGAGGACGTAAAAGCTGAGGGCCATGGTTTCCAGGCCGAGAAACATCACGATCAGGTCGGTTCCGGACGCCATGAACATCATACCGATACAAGCGAGAAGAAGCAGCGCGTAGTATTCGCCTTCCTGTTCGCGTTCGAGATCGAGATAGCGAACAGAGAGAAGAATCACCAAGGCGGTGGCGGCGAGAAAGATCGCCCCAAAGAAGAGTGAGTAGCCGTCGACAACGACAGCGTTTTGGAAACCGAGAATGCCGGGCAGTTCGGGGCGGGATTCATGCTGCAGATTGAAGCGTTTGGCCTGCATGAAGAGGCCATACGCGCTGGCGGCAACTCCGACCAGGGCGAGTGCGGCATTCCAATGTTTCTCCTTTTTCTCGAGCAGGAAATCGAAAATCAAAATGCCGAGCGCGAAAAGGAGCAATTCCATCTCCGGCAGGAGGGTGATGCCGTCGCCGTGAATAAAGTTGATGAGCGCGTCGAGAAACGAGAAGTGCATGGGAGTCGGCTACTTGACCTCCAACGCAGGCGCGGCGACAGGTGCGGATAGAGGCATCTGGCGATTCGCCTGGTAAAAGCCGGGATTCACTTGCTGGACGATCCGTTGGACCGGCTTTTCGATGTAAGCGAAGAACGGCTTGGGGTAGATGCCGATCCAGAAGGCAATCGCGACGAGAGGAAGCAGCACAGCGTATTCGCGAACTTTGAGATCGGGGAGCGATTTGTTCACTTCGTGCGTGACTGGGCCGAACATGGTGCGCTGATAGAGCGAAAGAAGATACGCGGCGGCGAGCACGATGCCCAGCGCGGCCCAGGCAGCCCAGGCTTTGCTGACGACAAAGATGCCTTGCAGGATGGTGAATTCGCCGATGAATCCGTTGAGCAGCGGCATGCCGAGGGAGCTGAGGCTGACGATGAGATAGATGGCCGCGAAATTTGGCATCGGCGTGGCCAGGCCGCCGAATTCGGAGATTAGGCGCGTGTGGCGGCGCTCCTCGAGAACTCCGACGATGAGGAACAACGCGCCGATAGAGATGCCGTGATTGACCTGCTGAAGGACGCTGCCTGCAAGGCCCTGCGGCGAGAGCGCGAAGATGCCGAGCGTGCAGAAGCCGAGCTGGCTGACGGAAGAGTAGGCGATGAGGCGCTTGATATCCTTCTGCATCAGGCAGACTACGGCGCCATAGATGATGCCGATGAGCGATAGCGTTATGACGATGTGGATGATTTTCGCGCGCAGAGCAGCGTCGGCGGGAAGGAGCGGCAACGAGAAACGCAGAAAGCCATACGTGCCCGTTTTCAACAGCACTCCGGCTAGAATGACAGAAACCGCATTAGGAGCCTCGGTGTGCGCGTCGGGCAACCAGGTGTGAAACGGGAACATGGGAACTTTGACGGCAAAGGCGAAGAAGAATCCCCAGAAGAGCCAAATTTTCAGACCATCCGGAAAATGCTGCGCGGCGGCGAGGAGCGTGGGGATATCGAAGGTGCCGATCACGCCTTGCGGAAGAGTTTTCGCGTAGTTGAAATAAAGCGCCAGGATCGCCAGCAGCATGATGACGGAACCCGCGAGGGTGTAGAGGAAAAACTTGATGGCGGCGTAGAGGCGGCGCTCGCTGCCCCAGACGCCGATAAGGAAGTACATGGGCACCAGCATGACTTCCCAGAAGATGTAGAAGAGAAATAAGTCGAGCGAAAGAAACACGCCGAGGATGCCGGTCTGAAGGAGAAGGAGCAGGATGTAATACTCCTTGGTGCGTTGCTGGATGACGCTCCAGGAAGAGGTGATGGCGATCATGCCGAGAAGCGTGGTGAGAATGACGAGGAGCATGCTGATGCCGTCCGCCCCGAGAGAATATTTGGCGCCGATGGAGGGGATCCAGTCGGCGGTTTCCTTGAACGCGTAATCGCCGCTGCCAGTTGGAAAATGAATCATGAGCGGAAGCGAGACAAGAAATCCGAGGACACCGAACAGATTGCCCAACAGACGGTGGAGCACTTGAGATTCGCGCGGAACGAAAAGCAGGAGCAGCGCGCCCGCGAGCGGGGTGAAGAGAATCACGCTGAGGAAATGATTTGAGGAATGCTCCATGCGAATCGCCTTTCAGTGCAAGGTGCGCACGAATATCTGCACGTGGTGGCCGTAATACCCGAGCAAAACTGCCAAACCGATCAGGATGAACACAGCGTAGGTGGAAAAAACACCAGTTTGGAACATTCGCATGGGCATGCTGAGGAATTTGGGAAACCGGCCAAGCAGATTCACCACGGCGTCTATCACCCATTTGTCCCACCAGATGGAAATTCGGGAAAAGCGGCGCACGAGCCATCCGGCCCCGTCGACGCCGAGGCCGTCGACTACCTTCGAGTCGAAAAAACCTAGCGCGGTGCTGAGGTCCTTGATGCGGTTGACGAACAGGGCGTCGTAGATTTCGTCGACGTAGTATTTGTGGATGAGCAAATTGTGCAGGCGGGGCCAGGATTCGGCGAGTTTCGTGTGCAGCTTGGGACTGTCGAGATAGAGCTTGTAGGCAAGCCACCAGCCCACCGCAACGAGCGCCACCGAGGCGGCCATAAGCGAGTACTCGGCGAGCAGAGTGTGCCGCCCGAACGCGATCTCGCCGGTATCGACTTCGACGCCGCGCAGAGATGGTTCCAGGAAGCGCTCGAACGGGCTTTCTTCTCCCCAGAGAATGGGAAGCGCCAACCAGCCAGAGACGATCGAGAAAAAGGCCAGAATCATCAGCGGAACGGTCATGGTCTTTGGCGATTCGTGGATGTGCCCTTCCAGTGCGATCGAAACGCGGGACATGCCGTAAAAAGTTTCGAACAGCAGCCGGAACATATAAAAAGCAGTCAGGCCGGCCGTGAAGATTCCAACCACCCAGAGTACGAGATACCGATCCATCATTTGGTGGCGATTGAAAATGTGACCAAGAATTTCGTTTTTGCTGAAAAAGCCTGATAGGCCGGGCACTCCGGCGATCGCCAGGGTTGCGAACAAGAATGGGACCGAAGTTGCGGGAATCGTGTAGCGCAGGCCGCCCATTTTGCGGATGTCCTGCTCGCCAGAGAGCGAGTGAATAACGCTGCCGGCGCCCAGAAAAAGCAGGGCCTTGAAGAACGCGTGGGTCATCAGATGGAAAACGCCGGCGGCGAATGCGCCGACACCAAGCGCGAGAAACATGTAGCCGAGCTGGCTGATGGTGGAATAGGCGAGGACTTTCTTGATGTCGGTTTGAACGACAGCCAGGGTGGCAGCGAAGAGGGCGGTGGCGGCGCCGACAACGGCCACGACATCCATGGCGACGGGAGCCAACTGATAGATGGCGCTCATGCGCGCGACCATGTAGACGCCCGCGACGACCATCGTGGCGCCGTGGATCAACGCGCTGACGGGTATGGGGCCTTCCATCGCGTCGGGCAGCCAGACATAGAACGGAATCTGCGCGGAGTTTCCCGCGGCGCCGACGAAGAGCAGCAGAGCTATGGCGGTGAACACAGAAGCGCCGTAAGCGACTTGGTGTTGCGCAACCATGTTGGCCAAAGTCTGCAAAATACCGGAGAATGCGGCCGGATCAGGAAGCCCTTGCGAGGTAAAGCGGACGGTGCCGAAGGTTGCGGCAACCAGCAGGAGGCCAAGCAGGAAGCCGGCGTCACCGATACGGTTTACGATGAAGGCCTTCTTGCCCGCGTCGGCAGCGGATTTTTTCAGGAAATAGAAACCGATCAGTAGGTAACTGCAGAGTCCCACGCCTTCCCAGCCAACAAAGAGGAGCAAAAGATTGTTAGCGAGAACGAGCGTTAGCATCGAGAACATGAAGAGATTGAGATAGCCGAAGAAACGGTAGTAGCCGCCTTCGTGCGCCATGTAACCAATCGAGTAGACGTGAATCAGGAAGCCGACAAAGGTGACGACAATGACCATCACGCAGGAAAGTGGGTCGAGCAGATAACCACAGTCGGCGACGAAATTTACCATGCCCGTGGCGGTGGGCATCGCGCCGGGCGTGACCCATGGAAATAAGATTTGCTGATAAACGCGCTGCGATGCTGGAAGCGCGAAGAGTTTAAGAACCGCGCCGAGTGCGTGGAGGAACGAGAGAAAAACGCTGCCGACGCAGAAAAGATTGACGGCTTCTTTCGACAGGCGGCGCCCGAAGAAAAACATGGCCGCAGCGCTTATCAGCGGGAAAAGGGGGATGAGCCAGAGGTGCGAGAGGAAGTAGCCGGGAAAGGTCATGCGCGCGCCTCATTCACAAAAGGCGCCCGCCTCGGAAGGCGGCCGCTACATGGTGGATAACTTTGAGCGCTCACCATTTAAGCAGGTCCATTTCGTCGGCGAGGACGGTTTCGCGGTTACGGAGAAAGGCGATGATGATGCCCAGGCCTACGGCAGCTTCCGCGGCGGCAGCGGCGATGATGAAGAGAGCGAAGACCTGTCCGGCAACGTCTCCGAAGTAACGCGAGAAGGCGACCAAGTTGATGTTGACGGCGTTGAGGATCAACTCGATGGACATCAGAACGATGAGGACGTTGCGGCGCGTGATCACGCCGATAGCGCCGATCAGGAAAAGCGCGAGGCTCAGGAACAAGTAGTGGCCGATGGGCATCATGCGTCGATCCTCTTCTTGGCCATCACCACAGCCCCGACCATGGCGACAAGCAGCAAAACGCTGGCGATTTCGAATGGCAGCAGATAAGAGCCGAATAGGCTTCTTGCCAGCTCTTCCGTGTTGGGATGAAGCTTATCTGCCGGGGCAGGGTTCGGGAAGATCAAGCCCTGACCGGGAATCTTGCGAGCAAACCAAAGGACAACTCCGGCTTCCATTCCAACTGCGAGAGTGACCAGCAGCGCTATCCATTTCTGCGTGCGCCATCGGACTTGCGGCAGGGGAACGTCGAGGCGGACAAGAATGATCACGAAAATGAACAGCACCATGATTCCACCGACGAAAAGAATGATCTGCGAGATGAAGAGAAACTCGGCGCGGAGTTGCAGGAATATACCGGCTGTGGCGAGCAGCGTGGTAATGAGAAAAATGGCGCTGTGAATGGCGTTGCGGCGCGTAATCATAAGCACGGCGCTGACAATCGCGATGCCCGCAAAGAAGTAGAAAATAACACTATCCAGCATGGGTGCCCTCCACAACGGAGGAATCCGCCAGCAGTCCGGCGGAGGCAGCGTCCGCATATTTATCGTTCCAGTGCAACAGGAGCATCGCAGCCCCCAGCGTGGCAACGGTGGTGATAACCATGGAGAGCCAGCGGTTCAATCCGAATTCAGAAGACAGCGCCAGCGCGATGCCAACATCCACGACATTGATCAGAGCCAGTGGAATCAGGATGTGCCAGCCGAGACGCATAAGTTGATCGAAGCGAAAACGAGGGAGCGTGAAGCGCAGCCATGTGAAAATATAAATATAGGCGGAAACTTTGAGGAGAAGCCAAAACGCTCCGTAAAGGCCGTTGTGCATGAGTTCAAACGGCAAATGACCGAACGGTGCCGCGAGCGCGAAGATAGCCGCGACAACGAAGCAGGCAAGCGCGACAGCCCACATGAACAGGGATTGCTCCCGCGCGGGCTGCTTTCCTGCCCTGAACACGCAATACGCACCAACGGCAGCGAGAAGCAGCGTTGGTGCAGCGTCCAGCCAGATGAGCCAGCGGACGTTGGGAAATGGCCGCAGCCAGCCGCCGAGGAAGAGCGTAGTGCCGACGGAAGCGACTACGATTCTGTTGGCGTATTCCGCTAGGAAATAGAGCAACCAACGGAACCCGCCGTACTCGGCTATGGAGCCGGCGACGAGTTCAGATTTAGTTTCGGGGAGGTCGAAGGGCTCACGATTAGTTTCAACAATCGAGGCGATGAGGTAGATGAAGAAGCCGACGGGCGCGAGAAAAACGAACCAAGCCTGATCGGTGCGCTGAATCTCGACGATCGCGCGAACGTTCAACGTACCGGCGAGAAGGAAGCCGCTGACAAGCGCGAATCCCGCAGTGGTTTCGTAACTGATGAGCTGAGCGGTGCTGCGAAGGGCGCCGATGATGGGGTAGTGATTGTTGGACGCCCAGCCGCCGAGAATGATTCCCAAGGGCCTGAGAGCGCTGACGCCGACGGCAAAGAGAAGCCCAAGGTTGATGTCGCGCGCCACCTGAAACCAAGGACCGAACGCGACAGCGCCCATCGAAGTCAGTGCGGCCGTCATCGAAAGCACCGGGGCGAACCAAAAGATAAATTGATCGGCGTTGGCGGGGATTAGGTCTTCCTTGAAGAGTAGTTTCAGAGCATCCGGGATCTGTTGCAGCAGGCTGTGCGGGCCAACGCGCGTGGAGTCGGGGCGCGCCTGCACGTCGGCCATAAATTTGCGTTCGACGAGCGCGATGTAGACGGCGATGAGCGGAACAACCAGAACGATCAACAAGGCGCAGAGCAGTTCGACCCACCAGGCCTGCACAAACGCGAGTATGGAATGGAGCATCGGGCTCATCGCAATGAGGCAAGATCGAACGCGCCCTTTTTGTAAAGCCAGACGTATCCGACGAGGAGAATGCCCAGGAAAACAAACATGGGGATGAGTGCAAACCCGGCGAGATGAGCCGCAAGCCAGCTGCGAAACAAGACGGCCCACGGAAAAAGGAAAACAGTTTCGACATTGAATATCACGAAGAGCATGGCGATGATGTAGAAGCGGGTGGAATAAGGTCTACTGGCGCTGGTCTCGGGCAGAATGCCGTACTCATACGGCTGAAATTTGGTTGGGCCACCGCCAGAGCCGGGGCGGATGTATTTGAGGACGATTAGCGTGACGACGGGAAAAGCGAGGACCAGCAGGGAGAAGAGCAGCAGCGGAATGTAGGCTGGCGGCATCGTCGGTCTAAGCGCGAATGTTATCACAGCACGCCGAGGAAGCTGCCCGTCAGAAGCAGAAGTTAGTTCGGGTGAGCGAGGGTGATCTGTTCCGCGACGCAAACCCACTGGTTGTTGCGAAGGATCCAGACATCGGTGAAGCGCTCGTAACGGTGAGAAATGGAGCCATCGCGCTGGCGGAGGCTGATGTCGTCAAGTCCTGTGGCAACGACGGTGTCGTTGCTGACGGCGTGCGAAACGAGAAGGGTCATGCTGATGGTAGTGACGGAAGATGCTTCTTCCTTGTAGCCGGCGATCATCGAGTCCCGGTCGCCCAGACGCCCATCGGATTCAATCAACTGAAAATCATCGCCCAGGAGCTGGCGCAGTTTGTCCCAGTCGTGGGCAAGCTGAATTTTGAACCATTCCTGCTCGAGCTTGGTGACCGCTTTTTCAGACACCGCCCAGCCCGCGTTTCGGGGAACTTTGGGCGCCGCCGGTTCTTTGGCTGCCTGCGCGGAGACGAGCCACGGCAAGCATAGATACAAGAGAAAGAGAGAAAAACCACGCCGGGCGAACAAACGCATCCGCGGATCCTCCGGAACAGCAAGTTGAGTCGAAAGACCGCATGAGAGCGGCCTTAAAAGTACCGTACAACGAACGCGCTATTTATCGAAGAGAAGTTCACCCGCGCGTTGCGTAGCTTTCACTACGGCCTTAATCAGCGTGACGCGGAGCTTCCCTTCCTCAAGTTCCATGATGCCGTCGATGGTGCAACCGGCGGGCGTGGTAACGGAGTCTTTCAGCAGCGCAGGATGGTCGCCGGTTTCAAGGACCACGCTGGCGGACCCTTTCATCGTTTGCGCGGCAAGCAGAGTCGCAACGTCGCGAGGGAGGCCAACTTTGACGCCGGCTTCAGCAAGCGATTCCAGGATGATGTAGGCAAAGGCCGGTCCGCTGGCAGAAAGGCCGGTGACCGCGTCCATATTTTTTTCGTCGACAACGACGGTGCGGCCAACCGCGTCGAAGAGCGCTTTGGCAATTTCGAGATGCTCGGCGGAAGCGTGGGCTCCTTTGCAGATGCCGGTCATGCCGGTGCCTACGATGGAACACGTATTCGGCATGGCCCGAATCACGGGAACTTTTTCGCCGAGCCGCTGTTCGATATACGCAGTCGGCACGGAAGCCGCGACGGAGATCACCAGCGTGTCCTTATCCAGTTCCGGCTTGATTTCTTTCAGCACGTCGCCGACGACCTGGGGCTTCACGCCAAGGAGCACGATGTCGGCCCCGCGAACGGCCTTGCGATTGTCGGTGGAGGATGCAACGCCAAGTTCCCTGGCGAGCGCGGCGGCTTTCTCTTCGTGGCGAACCGTCGTGGTAACGTTCTTCGGGACAAAGAGATTTTGTTTCAGATAAGCGCGAAGAAGAATTCCGCCTAGTTTGCCCGTGCCGAGGACGGCGAGTTTCTTACCGGAAAGTTTGCTGGTCATGGTGCAATCATTGTTACGGAGGCGCGGCGAGGGGTCAACAAGCGAATGCCGATGGACTGGGATAGAATGCGGGGCGCGATGAGAAACCATAGAGCGATCGGATTGTCTGTGCCGGGACTGCTGATTTTGTGCGGAGTCTTTCTTTTCGGATTTGCCGGAGAAAAAGATCAGGCCGCCGAGTCACGAGTCGTGTTGAAAAATGTTGCCGTCCCTATGCGGGATGGCGTCGTTCTGCGCGCCAATGTCTGGCTTCCCAAGGCGGCGGGGCGATTCCCTACCCTCGTGTACCGGACACCGTACGGGAAAGAAGATGCGCCAAAGGAGTGGAGCACGTTCGAGAAGTTGCCAGTGCGAGGATATGCGGTGGTGATCCAGGATGTGCGAGGGCGGTACGCGTCCGACGGCGAGTTTTTGCCTTATCAGAATGAAGGGAAGGACGGCTACGACACGATTGAATGGGCAGCTCGGCAGCCGTGGTCGGATGGAAATGTGGGAACGTTTGGGCTGTCGTACCCGGGCGCGGTGCAGTGGCTGGCCGCCGTCGAGAATCCCCCGCACTTGAAGGCCATGGTGCCGGCGATGACGTTTTCCACGCCGCGCAATTTCTTTTACTCGGGCGGATTGTTCGATGGTTCTTGGCTGGACTGGATCTGGATGAACATCGCGCCGGATGCCCGCAAGAGGAAAAACCTGCCGGGACCGCAAACGCACAAAGAAGCGAAGACAGCGTGGAAAGTGGAGCACGAGCGTCTCGAAGGGTTTTTGCCGCTGCAGGAATTGCCGGACTTGAAAGAAGCGGCACCATACTATTATCAGTGGCTTGCCCACGCGCCAGCGGATCCCTGGTGGGACTGGGCAGAGCTGCGGAACAAATATGACCGCGTCCATTGCGCGGTGCTGAATTTTTCGGGGTGGTATGACGAAGCCTACGGGCCGGACGGCGCAACGATAAATTTCAACGGTTTATTGGCGGCACGAAAAGGCGCGAAGGACCCAGCGGCCCGGACCATCATTGGACCATGGACCCACGGGGCCCAGGATACGCGGAAGAGCGGCGAGCGAGATTTCGGCCCAACCGCGCCGGTGGATTACGACGAGCTGATTTTGCGCTGGATGGATCACTACCTGCGCGGCATCGACAACGGCGTCGAGAAGGAAACGCCGGTGCGCATTTTTGTGATGGGATCGAATACATGGCGGGACGAAAAGTCCTGGCCGCTGCAGCGGTCGCGGGCAACCTCGTTCTATCTCGCGGCGGATTCCCCGGAAAGTCGAACTGGAAAACTGTTGAGTGCTAGCGAATCGCCGACCGCAAAAACTGCGGCGCTGACGTCCGATCCCGCGCATCCGGTCGCGGATACCTACGACGCTTACGGCGCACATGATTACCGGGCGCTGGCAGGCCGGAAAGACGTGCTGGTTTTTGACAGCGAGCCGATGGCGAAGGATACGGAAGTCACAGGGCCGATTACGGCGGAGATGTATGTGTCGGCAGACGTGAAGGATTTTGATCTGTGGGTCAGACTGTTGGATGTGGCGCCGGATGGGACGGCATTTAACTTGATGAGCCCGGGCCTGGATGTGCTGCGGGCAAGCTGGCGGAAGGAAACACTCAAACCGGAATTGCTGGAGCCGGGAAAGATTTACAAGTTATCGCTGGATAGGATGCTGACAAGCAACACTTTCCTGAAGGGACACAAGATTCGCATCCAGATCAGCGGAGCCTTTTATCCGCACTTTTCCAGGAATTTGCAGACGGGCGAATCCGAAATTGTGTCCAAAGAAAGCCGGATAGGGCAGATCACGCTGCATCTCGACGCGGAGCACGCCTCACGAGTGGTGTTGCCCATCGTTGAAAAATAGCTTCGGCGCCCCAAAACACGATTGCAATGCAGCGTAACGCCCCGGAAACTTGCGCCGATTTCGAATCTTGGCTTTGCCGGAGAATGGGATAATTGGGCCAGGATGCCTCAACAACCACAGCTCAATCCAAAATCACAGGAGAAGCGCCGCGTTTCCGTCGAAGAACAGCCGACAGGCGTGCGAGCAGCAGTTTATTCGTTTTTGGGGCTTTTCCTGCAGGTATGCATCGAGTGGCTGGTACGGCTGACAGGAAGAAAGATTCGCAAGAGCGAGGCCCCGTGGCTCGATTGCGTGCTGGGAAAACCTGGCGTGATTGGAACGGGCGTCTATCAACGGATTGCCGACGAACAAAAATTGGAGATCGGCCAGCCGCCGGATGCCGGACTGATTTTCAGCTTTGAAGACCTGCGCGGGCCGTCATTCGACCCCGACCGGGTGGACCCACGAATCCGGCATTTTTACGAGCACACGGCGCTTTACAAACTGGAAGTGTGGAGCGAGGTGTATTTCGCGGGGAAGTTTGTGCTTTGGCTGCTGGTGGAATTCATCAGCCGGCGGATGGACCAGCTGAATTTTCCTATTTCGTCGTTGGAAGTGGCGAAGGGCATGACCAGCGAGATCGTCCAACTGCGCGAACCAAATTCAGGGACGCTGGCTTACACCGGCTGGCTGCGAAGATTCCGCTCGACGGGAAAAGTGATTTATGCGGGCCTCTACTCCGAGACGCAAATGCCGGGAGAGGCAAATCCCTGCGTGAAGGTGACATTCCCTTGCTATGGAAGCAGCAGCGTATATTTGCGCCCGTGCGCGTATGCGGATGGGACATTCGGATTGGTATCCACCGGTGCGGCGTTTGGCCGGTCGGGATTTTACCGCATAGTGGAATCCGGCCCCGACCATTGGCGGGTGCGGAATTTCACTACTCTTCACGAGATTTTTCACGTGTACGTGGATGAAGAGGGCGTACTCCGCACGGATCACGAAATTACGTTTGTGGGGCTTACTATACTCCGGCTGCATTACAAGATGACGTTGGCGCAGGCCCAGGATACCCCATCGACGAAGGAAGTTCGCTCTTCCCTGCAGCCTGTCTGAATTCTCTCCCAATACGAATTTCTAACTGGCTGGATTGCGCAAAGCGGGAGCTTCGTTCCTGCACTCAAAAAATTCAGTCGTGGCGGGCGCCGTGGAGGACCTGGAGCGCGTGGGGGAGGAGTTGCGCCAGGGTGTCGAGCGATTCGACGGCACCTTTGGGGCTGCCTGGGAGATTGAGAATCAGGGATAGATTGCGGACGACGGCAACGCCGCGGGACAAGATGGCGTTCGGAGTCAACTCGGCGCCCTTGCGGCGCATCTCTTCGGCGAGGCCGGGGATCACTTTTTCGGCAATGTCGAGCGTAGCTTCAGGCGTGTTGTCGCGGGGTCCAAGGCCCGTGCCGCCCGTCGTAAGAATCAAATCGACTCGGCGCGAATCAGCAAGCTGGCGGAGATGCGAACGCACCTGGCCGGGATCATCGGAACACTTCAGAGACGAGGTGACCTCCCAGCCAAGCTCGCGGCACCGTTGGACAACAGCGGGGCCGGAGAGGTCAATGCGCTCGTCGCGGGCGACCGAGTCGCTGATGGTAAGCACAGCAACACGCATAGGGGTGGTCAATTTGAGGGAACCGCGTCGCGACTGGCTTCGTCCATCAGGCGCATGGCTTCCATCAGCAAGCCGGTAGTGTTGCGCGTGGTGGTGGTATTGGACGAAGCGTTGGCGGCGTTGAAGTCAATTTCAAACTCGCCTTCGGTCCACAGCAAAACTTTATAGACGGCGTCGTCGCCGACGAGCGTGCCGATTTTTGCGTCGCGGCACTGACCGCTTGAGAAAAACAGTTCGCCAGCCTCGGCGCCTTTGTGCACTTGCAGGCGACAGGATTTCTGACCCATTTCGAGCGACTGCATCAGATCGATCATGCTCATTTCTTCGAGGCGGCCTTGGATGACGCCGGGACGCGAAGCGCGCTTCTGCAGCTTTTCCAGATGCAGGCGGTCCACAATTTTCTTGGCCATGCGAACGAGGTCTTTGGCCAAGAATGGCTTGGCGATGAAATCCTCGACGCCATCCACCAGGGGACGGAGTTTTTCCTCAATATCCGTGCGGCTGGCCATGAACAGGAACGGGATGTGGCGCGTGGCTTCGCGACCGCGAAGTTTTTCGAAAAGCTGGCGGCCATCGAGCCCGGGCATTTTGTAATCGCAGAGGATGACGTCGGGAGGATCGTCAATCACTTTGAGCAGTGCATCGGCGCCGTCCGCAGCAATCACCACCTCGCAGAACGGTTCCAGGGATTTGGAGACCAGGTCGCGCATAAGCGGATTGTCGTCCGCAAGTAGCAGCTTGACGGTCTTGCCGGAAGCGGCGGTCATTTGCGGCCTGCCCGGATTTTTCGCTTGGAATGACGCAGGTAATCGCCGCTTTTTCCACCCGTTTTTTCCAGCAGGTGGATGTGCGCGATTTCAATGCCCTTGTCGAGTGCCTTGCACATGTCGTAGACCGTGAGAGCGGCACAGGTAACCGCGACCAGCGCTTCCATCTCCACGCCTGTTTGCGCCGCGGCGGTTGCCCGGGACTGGAGTTCCACTCCATCTTTGCACAGGCGGGGGGTCACATCAATGTGGGTGAGGGGGATGGGGTGACAAAGAGGTATCCACTCCGCGGTACGCTTGGCGGCTGCGATTCCGGCGATGCGGGCGATTTCGAGGGGATTGCCTTTGGGATTTTTCAGGCGGCGGACGGCACGGAGAACTTTCGGCGACATGCGGACGAACGCATGGGCTATCGCGGTGCGGGTGGTGACCGCTTTGGCGGAGACGTCGACCATGCTGACTTCGCCGCGGGTGGTGTAATGGGAGAGTTTTGGCATGGGTTCTAATGGTTCGAAAGTATCTACATTTCGAACCCTAGTTCCTTGGCTAGGGCTGAATACGTTGCAGCTCGTTCGTGATCGGGGGCTACACCAGGGGCGCCACAGACATAGAGAGTCGATAGATTGTGATAGGCAAGAGCCGAGAGTCGCTCTTCATGAATATTCTGCCGGGCAGCCTTTGAATAGAGCTCGACTGCCTTGCTACCGTCAGGTTTTACACCCCAACCGAATTGATAGAGACTTGCGAGGTTGCATTGCGCTTTTGGATTACCAGCATCAGCCAGGTGAGCAAGCGTATCGAAAGCAGCAGAATAGTTGCCCTTCTCGATGTTTCCCAGGGCCTCAAGCAGTTCGGGAGTATTAAAGCTCACCATTGGTTTCATTCCAAAAGCGGCGGCAGAGCCGTCGCACTCCAAATTAGATTACGTCGAGGCGCGGCAGAACGGAAACTTTCTCTCCTGCGGGAATGTCCTGGCGGTCAGCCGGAACGACGATGAAACAGTTGGCGTGAGTCAGCGCGGCGATGTCGCCGGACCCCTGCCAGGAGAGCGGGCAAACTTCGGGTGAGATGCCGGTCCATTCGAAATGAGCGGGGAGGAAGTGAGCGAGGCCAGGCTTTTCGTGAAGCGTTTTGGTGAGGTTGGCTTCGAGTAGTGGAAGTGGCCGAGGGTGGGCGCCGCCAAGGACATCGATCGCGGGCGTGACAAAGAGTTGAAAGGTGACCATGGTGGAAACAGGATTGCCCGGTAAGCCAAAGACGAAGGTGTCTCGGCAGCGGCCGAAGACGGCGGGCCTGCCCGGACGGATGGCGACGGCGTCAAAATAAAATTCTGCGCCGAGGGATTTCAGGACGGTTTCAACGAGGTCGTACTTGCCCATGGAAACCCCGCCCGAAAGCACCAGGATGTCTTCCTTGAGGCCGAGTTCGATTTTGGTGCCGAGGTCGTCCACGCGATCAAGCGCGTTGCCAAGCGGCACGGGCTCGCCGCCGGCCAGACGGACTTGCGCTGCCAGCGAGACGCTGTTGCTGTTGCGAATGTGAAATGGGCCGGGCGTCTCAGTGACAGGAACAACTTCGTCGCCGGTGGAGAGGATGGCGACGCGCGGACGCCGGGCACAAAGCAGTTCCGCTGCGCCAACTTGAGCGGCAAGAGCGAGTTCAGCAAAGCCAAGGCGCAAGCCGGGCTTCAGCGCAATGTCGCCTGAACGGGCTTCGCTTCCCTTCTTGACGAAGTTCTGGCCGGCGTTGGTGGGGCGCTGAAAGGTTATGTTGTCTCCCTCACGTTCCGTGAATTCGATCATCACCACAGCGTCGGCACCCGCCGGGACGGCCGCTCCGGTCATGATCTGGATGCAATTACCGGTAGCAAGAGGCTGAGTGACGGAGTCTCCGGCTTTGATTTCGCCAACGCAACGCAGAGTTGCTCTCGGTGCGGCGTCGGAAGAACGTACAGCGTAGCCATCGCGGGTGGAGCGGTCAAACGGAGGATAGTCGCGGTCGGAGCGGACTTCCTGTGCGAGGGCGTCACCGAGGGCATCAGCAAGCTTCTTTCTTGCGACTTGGCGCGGGTGAGTGAGGAGATGCGGCGTGGTTTTTTGGATGACGAGTTTGCGTGCGTCTTGGAACGGGAGCATTCAGGCGTCCTTGAGAATGAAAGAACAGTCATTGTAACGCGAGAATGCTTTCGCGGGAGTTGGGTGTGCAAAAAGAGGTGAAAAGCAAAAACAAGGAGAAGAAACTGGTTGCCTACCGATCGTAAGAGCCCACCCTTCGCAAACTTCGCGAAGGATGGGGCACCCTCAAGCCCTAATGTCAGTGAAGTAAGCTCGGCTTAAGAACTACAGCCAGCGAGCGAGGAGGGTGCCGGGCTGGATGATGGTGGCGTCGCGCTCGGGCCCGGTGGAGATCATGCCGATTTCGACTTGGAGATAGTCGGAGACGAAGCGGAGATAGTCGATGGCGGCTTTGGGGAGCTTGGAGGCGTCCTTGAGCCCGTACGTCGACTCGCACCAGCCGGGGAGCGTTTTGTAGACCGGCGTGACGCGCTCGTAGACTTCGGCGGAGGCGGGCATTTCGTGAATGGGTGAGCCTTTATAGGTGTAACCGACGCCCACGCGGATTTCTCGCTGCGTGTCGAACACGTCGAGCTTCGTGACCACCAGCGAATCGATGCCGTTGATCATTTTGGCGTAGCGTAGTTCGGCCAGGTCCAGCCAACCGCAGCGGCGTGGGCGTCCAGTGACGGCGCCGAATTCCTTGCCCCGCTCGCGAACTTCTTTGGCCTCGAGGTCCGGCATTTCCGTCGGGAACGGGCCGCCGCCAACGCGCGTGGTGTAGGCCTTCGAAATGCCGAGGACTTTGCGAATCTTGGTGGGGGGAACGCCTGTGCCGGTGGTAGCGCCGCCGGAGGTGGCGCTGGAGGAGGTGACGAAGGGATAGGTGCCGTGATCGATGTCAAGCATCGTGCCCTGCGCGCCTTCAAAAAGGACGGACTTGCCTTCGTCGAGCGCGCGATTAGCGAGCTCAGCCGTATCGCAGATGTAGCCTTTGATTTTTTCGCCAAGCCGCAGCGTCTCTTCGACTTCGTGGGTGAAATCCACATCGGCGCCGTAGGCTCCGCGGGCAATGCGATTTTTCTCGGCGACCACGCGGGCGGCTTTTTCGCGAAAGAGCTCGGGATCGAGCAGGTCCACCATGCGCAGCCCTCGGCGAGCCATCTTGTCTTCATAGGCCGGCCCGATGCCGCGCGAAGTGGTGCCGATCTTATTTTCGCCGCGCGCGGCTTCGGCGGCTTTGTCCAATTCGCGGTGATACGGAAAGATTAGATGGGCGCGATTGCTGACGTGCAGGCGTCCGGCTACGCTGACGCCAACTTTTTCGAGCATTTCGATTTCGTTGACGAGGGCGGAGGGATCGACGACCACGCCCGGGCCGATGATTACATGCTGCTTTGGCCTCAGAATGCCGCACGGGATAAGCTGCAGAACGTAGCGATCCTTGCCGATGATAACGGTGTGGCCGGCATTGTGGCCTCCGGCGACGCGCGCGATGTAATCGAACGAACCTGCCAGATAATCGACGACCTTACCCTTGCCTTCATCGCCCCACTGCGCGCCAACCACCACGACCGATTTCATTCGGAGACTCTCCTGGACCGACTAGCAGGAACGCGAGAATCACATTTCCTGGCCCGGCGAGACACACAAGTCCTCTGTACAAAATCCGGGTGACACACCAATTTTAAATCGTACGATGGGCACTCCGGGAACGCAAGCGACCCCGCAGTTAGGTAGTGGTGTCATTTATCAAATGACACCACTACCCGCAGTTACGCAGAATAACAGCGATCAGTGAGCAGATAACAGGAAATCACTGGCAGAGGCACCGGCATTGGCGGATGCGCGGCGTGGGAGCGCGGCTTTTCTTGATTCGGGGGGCGGCGTCGGATAGCGTCGAAGATGCGGGATGCCTCTCCATCCTGCGAGTAATCCCCACTTTTGAGAATCCAGAGGGAGAGAGTCTTGACGAATCCGATCATTACGTTGACGACCGATTACGGCACGAACGACCACCTGGTGGGCGTGCTGAAGGGCGTCATCCTGAAAATCAATCCCGACGTCCAGATTGTGGACATCACCCACGGGGTGACGCCATTCGATTTGCTTGATGGCGCAACCGCCATTGCCAACGCCTATTCTTATTTTCCGCCGCGCACGATTCACGTAGTAGTGGTCGACCCCGGCGTGGGAACGGACCGGCGGCCGCTGATTGTGAGCGGACAGAATCAATATTTTCTTGCGCCGGATAATGGCGTGCTCTCGGGCGTATTTGAGAAAGAGCAGAATTTCCTGGTGCGCCACCTGACCGCCGAGCATTACTTTCTGCATCCGGTGAGCAAGACGTTTCACGGGCGCGACGTTTTTGCGCCGGTGGCAGGGTGGCTTTCGAAAAATTGGCAGCCCGGCAGCATGGGCGAGGAGATTTCGGACTTCAAGCGGTTTGCGCTGCCGCGGCCGAAGGAAGCGGACGGCTTGCTGAAGGGCGTGGTGCTGAAAGTGGATGCCTTCGGCAACCTGATCACGAATTTCCGCGAAGAAGATTTGCCGGCAGGCGCGGTTGAAAAAGGCGAAATCAATTTGCAGGTGGGCAGCCACGCGATCAGCAAGCTGGTGCCAACCTTCGCGAACGGAAGTGCCGGCGAAACAATCGCGTATTTGGGATCAAGCGGCAATTTGGAAATTGGCGTGAACAAGGGAAGCGCTTCGAAAACGCTTGGATTGGGAAGAGGGACGCCGGTTTTGCTGAATAAGGGATAGGTCGCGAGAGGGCCCAGCGCCAGAGGCGCGACACATATTAGCCCACCGCGTAAGCGGTGGGTTCAATGCTGTGTGAGATGCGAGCCCCGGAGGGGCGACAGATTCGAGTTGCCGATAGGATCTGTCGCCCCTCCGGGGCTTGTTGTGTTTTGGGGCGTTGTCCCAGGGCTTACGCCCTGGGCTAATATATGGCGGCCCTCCGGGCCTCAAAGCGGTGGTCGGGCCACCTCATTCTAAATGGTCAGGGGCTGTTCTCGTTAAGCGAGGGGATACCGCGGCGACCGGATAGTGGCTTTTCTCTACAACGGAAGACTTTACTAGGCAGCGACGGCTGGTGCCGGTTGTTTCGGCTTCTGCCAATAACCCAATGCCGCGAACAGAAGGACACCAGGCACGCCGGTCAGCCCGCAAATGATAAAGAAAATGCCGTAGGCGTGAATGAGTCCGTGCGCGGAGCTCAGATGTTCGACCGCGGCGCCGGAAAACCCCTTCAAGATCTTTCCCAGCCAGGCATACGTTGAACTCAAGAGCGCATACTGCGTGGCGGTGTATCCCAGATTGGTGAGACTCGACATATACGCAACGAGCGCAACGCCCGCAAAGCTGAGGCTGAAGTTGTCACCAACCATGATCAGCGCGAAAAGGCGGATGCTCAAGCCCGCGAACGCGAGCGTCGCAAACGCTGCTGTCGCAGCCGCCTGTAAAACTCCCCCGATTATAAGAGCGCGCATGTACCCAAGCTTCAGCGAGCAGTATCCGCCCGCTGCGATGCCTGCAAACGTAGCGAAGAGCCCAATCGAGCCGCGCACGGCTCCAACCGTCTGCTTCGTAAGGCCGAGGTCGTGGTAGTACGGATTCGCCATCGGACCCATCATGAAGTCCGGTATCCGGTAGAGGCTGATGGCCGCTAACATCACCAGTGCGACCCAACCGTGCGCACGAAAGAAAGCGATGAAGGGGCCTACAACAGCGTCAAAGAAACGTCGCCAAACCGGCGCTTCGCCCTTTCCATCCATCGCCGCATTCGCGCGCTCCGGTTCTTTTGCAAACCATGTGGCGATCACTCCGACGGCCATAAACGCACCGTAGATACCGTAGGACATTCGCCAGCCCACGGCCGCCGCCACAATGAGGATAACGGAGTCTGCACAAAGGAGCGCCAGCCGGTAGCTGAACTGATAGGCAGAGGCGAGGAGGCCTTGTTCTTCTCCGTCGCTTGCCGATTCAATTCGCCAGGCATCGACCACGATGTCCTGGGTTGCTGAAGCAAAGGCGACGATGAGTGCAAAAGCACCCAGCCGGGCGAGCCCGACTTTTGTGCCAATTCCGCCCATGGCGGCAAGCGCTAGTCCGACGACGATCTGCGCGAACATCATCCATCCGCGCCGATGCCCGAGACGCTTAAACAGCGGCAAGTCCACACGATCGATCAAAGGCGCCCACAGAAACTTCAGCGAATAGGCGATGCCCACCCAGGAGAGAAATCCGATCGCGGTCAGCGAGGTGTGTTCATCGCGCAGCCAGTAACCCAACGTGTTGCCGACCAAATAAAAGGGGAGGCCGGAAGAAAAGCCGATCAACAACATCGTCAACGTTTTGGGCCGTAGGTAATCGGCGATCCGGTGCTTTTGCGGACTCACGCGTTCATTGTCTACGGCAGCCCCACGAAACTCAACGCCGCACTATCGAATCTTGTCCATCCTGACACTCTACGGAGTTTCATCGGCTACTGAATTTTGAAGGATTGACTAAAATCGCCGCAAAGAATAACCTAGCGCACTTTCCCCTTTGGTTTTTCTTTCGAAACGGTCACAGCATTTGTGGCTACCGCCGCTTCAGACTTTTTTTCTTCCGGCTGGTGAAGCCTCTGGATTTTCACGCGCGCGACGCGGCGGCCGTCCACTTCCATAACCGAAAAACGGTAGAGGCCGTATTCGAAACTTTCGCCGCCGCGTGGGATGAATCCCAGCTGGGCCATGACGAAGCCGCCGACGGTGGCGTACGCCGGGTCTTCCGGTAGCGTGATGTTGTATTGCGAGTCCAGGTCGCGGACGTTGAGGCCTGCGTCGAAAACGATGGCGCCGTCAGCGAGAGTCAGCGGACGTTCGACAACATCGAACTCGTCGTGAATTTCACCGACGAGCTGTTCGAGCAGATCTTCCTTGGTCACCAATCCAAGGATGCTGCCGAATTCGTCCACCACCATGGCCATGCCAACGTGGCGGGCGCGGAGTTCCATCAGCAGTTCGCTGGCGGGCTTGGTTTCCGGAACGATCAGAATTTCACGGAGAACCCGGCGCAAGTCGAAAGGCGCCCCGGAAGCGAGCTTCTCTTCCAGGCGGCGCTCGCGGTCGAGCAGTACCCACATCATGTCCTTGATATGAACAAAGCCGAGAACGTGATCCACCGTGCCGCGATAGACAGGGATGCGTGAACGTTGTGTGGTGGCAAAAACTTTCATGACTTCATCGAGCGAAGCTTCCACAGGGAGCGTGTGCATGTCTGGGCGGGAAACCATGATCTCGCGCACCTGCAACTGGCTGAGTTCGATAGCGCTGAGAATGAATTTTTCTTCGCCGACCGCGAGCAATCCCCGCTCCCGCGCTTGCTGAATCTGAATTTGCAACTCTTCGGTGGAATGAGCGACTCCGTGCCCCGTTGGCCGCACAACTCCGAGTGCGCGAACAATGGCGCCGGAAATCCCGTCGAGGAGATCAATGGCCCAGCGGAATGAGTTCAGAAACCACGCGAAAGGGCGCGCCACCATCAGGGCGATGCGCTCCGCGCGCGCCAGGCTGATGGTCTTGGGCACGAGCTCGCCAAAAACCACGTGGATGGCGCTGAGTATCGCGAAAGAAAGCACGAGCGCGGCAGCGTGTGCGAAGAAGAGCACGCGCATGCTGCCCTCCGCCGGCAAGAGGCTCTGAAAGAGATTTGCGAGTGTGGATTGGCCCAGGGCACCGATAGCCAGGCTGCTCAGGGTAATGCCCACCTGGACGCCGGAAACTACGCGGTGAAGATCTGAGAGGAGCTGCTCGACGATTCTCGCCTGGGAACTGCCCTTGGCCACCAACTGGCGCACGCGCGAGAGGCGCACCGCAACAAGCGAGAACTCGACGGCGGCGAAGAAACCGTTCAGGGCCACCAGCACAAGCACTCCAATAAGCCGGACCAGGAACATTCCGCGGAGAGAACCTCCAGTCGGCATTGTAACAGCAGATTTGGGTGGAAAGAGGAGGGCGTGGAACGCGGTTGTCGAATCGAAGGAATCGAAACTTTGCAGGACAATTTCGCGCTTCCGGCCGCGTAACAGGGCAGGTTGCACGGGGTGGCGGCGTCCTCTAAACTGAACACTTCTACCTCGAGGTGAAACTCGCTTTGCGCACCGTCCTGCGTTCCCTGCTCGCCGTAATCGCCATTTTTGTGATCATTCTAGCCACCGGCATCTGGTGGCTGGTCTACCGTCCCCTTCCGCAACTCAACGGCACTGCAACTTTGCCCGGGCTGCAGGGCGAAGTTACGGTGGAGCGCGACAACTGGGGCGTGCCGCACATCCGCGCCGGTTCGGTGGAAGACGCCGTGGAGGCGCAGGGATACGTGGTGGCGCAGGATCGTCTGTGGCAGATGGACCTGCTGCGCCGCGCGTCACGCGGGCAGTTATCGGAAATTCTCGGCCCGAAAACGCTGTTGATTGACAAGGATTTTCGGAATTTGAATTTTGGCCGGGCGGCGGAGCGAGATTTTCAGGAGATGAATTCGGACTCGAAGAAACTTCTGGAAGCGTATGCGCGGGGTGTTAACCGGTTTATCGAGCAACACCAGGAAACGCTGCCGATGGAATTCACGCTGCTGAAATATAAGCCGCAACCGTGGCTGCCGACGGATTCACTGGTGTTGACGGGTTATATGTACCGGACGCTGACGGATACAAGGGAACGGGAGATTCATCGAGCCGTGGTCGCGGCAAAAGCGGGAGCTGAACTTGCGAAGGATCTCTTCAGCGACGAATCCTCGATGGATCATTTTGTCGTGGGCGACCCGAATGTAAAGGAAAAGGCCAATCCCGACGCGGATGACGAAGAAGACGATGAAGACGAAATGGACAGCGAGGATGTGCTGAAGGCCAGTCTGATCGCTCCGGATTTGCCCGAATCCATGTCGAAGCCGGACCTCACTTCGCTGTTCGCCGGCCAGGTGGAGCACTGGCTGCGCGCCGGGCAGCATGACATTCGCGGGACACTCGGCAGCAACAACTGGGTGGTGAACGGCGCGCACACAGCGACGGGAAAACCGCTGCTGGCCAACGACACGCATCTGGAATTGACGATTCCTCCGATCTGGTACGAAATCCACGTAACGGCGCCGGGATGGAACGTGAAAGGAATTACCTTTCCGGGCGCCCCGCTGGTGATCATCGGACACAACGACCGGATCGCCTGGGGCTTTACGAATAACGGCGCGGATGTGCTGGACATTTATATCGAGACTTTCAATCCGGTAAATCCGGATGAATATCGCGTCAACGGCAAATGGAAAAAAGCGGATGTCTACGACGAAATAATTAAGGTGAAGGGCGCGCCAGACGAGCACATGCGGCTTGTGGTGACGCGCCACGGCCCCGTGTTGCAGAACGAGGGTGAAAAATCCTACGCGATGAGATGGACCGCGCTTGAGACTGGGGGATTATCAAACAGCTACAACTGGCTGGGGAAGGCGCGCAACTGGAAACAGTTTCGGGAAGTGATGCGGCAAGTGTGGGGCCCGGCACAGAACGCGGTCTATGCCGACGTGGATGGGAATATTGGATACGTGATGGCCGCCCGAGTCCCGATCCGCAAAAAGGGGCATGGCGAAATTCCCGTGCCGGGAGATACGGACGAGTACGAGTGGACGGGCTACATCCCGTTTGAGCAACTGCCGCAAAGTTTCAACCCGGAGAGCGGCCTGATTGTCACTGCGAATGCGCGGATGGCTGGTCCGGACTACAAACCGTATTTGACGGACCGCTGGGAAGAACCCTACCGCACCGCGAGAATTTTTGACCTGCTGCACGACAAGCATGACTTGCGGCCGGAGGACATGCTGAAGGTGCAAACGGATACCTACAGCTATCCACACGCGTTCATAGGCGAGCAATTGGTGGCTGCGGCCAGGATTGCCCCGCCAAAGGATCCGCGCGCGCAAAAATTGATTCAGCAGGCCAAGGACTGGAACGGAATTGCGGATGTGAATTCTTCCGTGGTGACGTTTCTGGATGCGACGATGTATCGCGCGCTGGATCTGATTCTGGAACCCCACCTGAGCCAGGACACCAAGCTTTACTCCTGGCGCAGGCTGGCGTTTCTGCAAAAAGTGCTGACGGAGCGCCCAGTCCGCTGGCTTCCAGCGGAATTCAAGAATTATGACGAGTTACTCAGCGCCGCGGCGGACCGGGCCGTGAAGCGCTTGGAAGAAGAGACTCACAGCAGCGACCCGGACGATTGGGCGTGGAAGCGGTTCAACGAACTGGAAATGCTGCACCCGATCGGGCGCGAAGGAGTTCTGAAAAAATTACTGAGCAAATCCGGGCAGGCGCAGGCCGGAACACTCTTCAGTCCCCGTGCAGCCTCGCACCGCCACGGGCCTTCGGAACGCTTCGTGGCGAATCTGGGAGACTGGGACCAATCCATCCTGCTGATTCCCGCGGGGCAATCCGGGCAACCCGGCAGCGAGCATTACACGGACCAGTTTTCCTATTGGTTCGATGGCAAACCGATCTACGAACCATTCAGCGACGCCGCGGAAGCCAAGACGAAGAAGCATCTGCTGACTCTGAAACCCGCGAATTGATACAGGCTCAGTATTCTCCATGCCTGAACTTCCAGAGGTTGAAGCGGTCGCGCGGGCCCTCCGCCCGTTGGTGAAGGGGCAACGCATTCGCTGCCTGCATGTGTTTCATCCAATTGCGTTGAAACCGCAAGCTCCAGTCGACGCCGCGCGGCTTGTGGAGGGCCGCCGCATCCAGGATGTGTTTCGCAAGGGAAAATATCTGTTCCTGAAGCTGGACCGCGGCCTGATAGAGATGCATTTTCGTTTCGACGGGCAGCTGATTTGGTTTTCCGGCGCAAAAGAGTTGCTGGAGCGGGCAAACGCCAGTGAAGATGGCGTGCACGTGGATGTGGCGCTGGAGTTGACAAAGGGCGTGCTGGGATTTGCGGATCGACGCCATTTCGGGCGTGTGCATGCGTGGGAGTCAGACGAAGCGTGCCCACCGCTGCGGAAGCTTGGAATGGATGCGTTTGCGAAAAAATTCACGTCAACGGAACTTTACGCTCGACTGTCCAGATCAAAGCGCCCGCTGAAGGAATTTCTTCTGGATCAGACGCACATTGCCGGGATCGGAAATATCTATTCAGCGGAAGCCTTGTGGCGTGCGCGATTGGACCCATGGCGGCGGGCGAATTCGCTGGACAAGAAGCAATCGGCGAAACTTCATAAAGCGATTGTGTACGTTCTCCGGCGTGCACTAGAATGTTGTCAGTACCCCGCGCCGGACTTTCGTGACCCGAAGTGGTGGTTTCAAGGATTGGAAGCGATTTTGCGGGCGTACCAGCGCGAGGGACTGCCGTGCCGGCGGTGCGGCCAGTCGATCGAACGGGCCGAGCAGGGCGGGCGATCGACTTATTATTGCAAGTGTTGTCAGAAGTAGCCGTGGCAGATCGGAATTCCAATTTTGCTCAGTTCGAGGGCGACTGGCGGATGGCGTGAATCAACCTGCTGCAAAGAAACCGGAACCTCAGAAAAAACCGGATTTTGAACGCTCGCTGGCGCGGCTGGAGGAAGTGGTGCGCCGCCTGGAGAGTCCGCAGCTTTCATTGGACGAAGCGATGAAATTGTTTGAGGAAGGCGTCGGGCTGTCGCGCGAATGCCAGATACAACTGGAAGAAGCCGAAGGGCGCGTCGAAATCCTGCTCAAGAAAGCCGATGGCAAGATGGCCGCTGAACCGTTTGAAGCCGAAGGCGAGAACGAATCGTGAGCGACTGCCAATGGCTCTACCTGGAACTTCCCTCAATCCGATGAAGCTTCCTCCTTTTTTTGAAGAAGACCGGCTGGCGGTTGACGCGCAACTGGAAAAACTGTTGCCCGCGGAATCGGCGCAACCTTCCTCTATCCATACCGCCATGCGCTATTCGGTGTTTGCCGGAGGCAAGCGCGTCCGCCCGATTCTGACCTTGGAATCCGCGCGGATTTTTGAGGCGGAAGTTTTTCCGGCGCTGTATCCAGGATGCGCGATTGAGTTCATTCACACGTATTCCCTGATTCACGACGATCTGCCGGCGCTGGATAACGACGATCTCCGCCGGGGGAAACCGACAAGCCACAAGAAATTTGGCGAGGCGACGGCAATTCTGGCGGGCGACGCGCTGCTGACCCTGGCATTCGAAACGATTGCCGCCGCACCGGTTGCCGCCGAGCGCCGCGTAGCGATGGTGACCGAGATCGCCTCGTCGGCGGGCACTGTGAAAGGCATGGTCGGCGGGCAGGTTGCCGACCTCGAAGCAGAGGGCAAGCAGGTGAGCCCGGAGATGCTCGAGTACATCCACCGTTCGAAAACGGCGGCTCTGATTCGCGCTTCCATTACTTCCGGCGCGCTCTGCGCTGGCGCTCCCGCGGACGACGTCGCGCGACTCCGCCGATTTGGCGAAACGATTGGCTGGGCGTTTCAGGTTACCGACGACATCCTGGACGTCGAAGAATCTTCAGCAGCGCTGGGCAAGACGGCGGGTAAAGATATCGCGCAGCAGAAGGCAACCTACCCGGCCGTTTATGGCCTCGAACACTCACACCAGATCGCGAAAGACCTGGCCGACAAAGGCATTGCCGAACTGGACGCGTATGGCGAGCGCGCCGATCGTTTGCGAACGATCGCGGAGTTCCTGGTGCTTCGCCGCGCCTAGAGCCACTTTCCATGAATGCAAAAACCGAGCGCAAGCGGCTGGACGTCCTTCTGGTGGAGCGGGGTCTGGCTGAGTCCAGCCACAAAGCACAGGCGATGATCCTAGCCGGCGAAGTGGAAGTGGAGCAGCAACGCGCCGACAAGGCCGGCTTGGTCCTGCCGGTGACCGCCCACATCGAAGTACACAGCCGGCAGCAGAAATATGCCAGCCGCGGCGGAATCAAGCTCGAAGGAGCGCTGGAGGATTTTCACCTCACCGCCGCGGGCAAAACGTGCCTCGATATTGGCGCCTCGACCGGCGGGTTCACTGATTGCCTGCTGCAGAACGGGGCAGTGCGCGTTTATGCGGTGGATGTGAATACCGACCAGTTAGCCTGGAAGCTTCGTGGCGATCCGCGCGTGGTGCGCATCGAAAAGAACGCGCGGGAGCTCGCGGCGCATGATTTGCCGGAGGCTGTGGATTTGGTAGTTGCCGACGTTTCCTTTATTTCCGTCACGAAAATCCTGGGCGGGGCCTCTGCGTGTGCGAAGGCGGGAGCCGACCTGCTGATCCTGGTCAAACCGCAGTTCGAGCTGGAGCGAGAGGACGTGGCCGAAGGGGGAATCGTGCGGGAGAAACCGTTGCACGATAAGGCCGTGGCGAGTGTGCGAGAAGCGATGGAGGCCGCTGGGTTGCAAGTGCTGGGCGTCGCTCCCAGCCGTCTCCCCGGGGCCGAAGGGAACCAGGAGTATTTCCTTCACGCGCGAAAACCGGCTGGGGTAGAATCGCGGTAATCCATGCGGCCTGAACCTACCTTCAAAAGAATCGGCATCATTTCACGACCAAGGCGCTCGAACATCGCCGAAGTGGTACCGCCGCTGCTGAAGTGGCTTGAGGAGCGCGGCCTGCCAGTCGTTTACGACAACGAGACCGCGACTGTGCTGAAAAACGAAGCTGGGGGTAAAACCCGGCACCAGGTGGCGCAGGAGTCCGACTTGCTGCTGGTCCTTGGCGGTGACGGAACGATTCTTGCGGCTGCCCGCGAAGCGGCCTTTCACGGCATTCCGATTCTTCCCATCAACATGGGCAGCCTGGGATTTCTAACCAGCTTCACGGTCGAAGAACTTTATCCGGCTCTCGAAAGCACCCTGGCAGGAAAAGCTACCGTTGAAGAGCGCGTGTTGCTGCTTGTCGAGCGCACCCACAACGGCGAATTGCTTACGCAGCAGCGTGTGCTGAACGACGCCGTGGTGCACAAGGGCACGCTGGCCCGCATGATTGAAGTGGAACTGCACATCAACGGCGCATTTGTGTGCAGGTATCGCGCCGACGGATTGATTGTGGCTTCGCCGACCGGTTCGACGGCCTATTCGCTCTCCGCCGGCGGTCCGATCGTGCAACCCGGCGTGGAATCGATCCTGATCACTCCGATTTGTCCGCACACGTTGAGCGACCGTCCGGTGGTGGTACAAGACACTTCGCTGATCGAATTGGATTTGTCGGAAAGTTCGGATTCCGTGTTTCTGACGCTGGACGGCCAGACCGGCGTGCCAATGCAGATCGGCGACCACGTGCGGATCACGCGAGCAACCGAACGGCTGAAACTGATTCAGCCGCCGAACAAAACCTATTTCGAGATTCTAAAGAACAAGTTGAAGTGGGGCGAAGCGTAATTTTCAGACAAGTACGTCGGTGCGTAGCAAATCCTTGCGCGTTTCGCGGCGGCGGATGAGTTTCGCCGCTTTTCCGTCGACGAGGACTTCGGCGGGGCGGCCGCGCCCATTGTAGTTGGACGACTGCGCGAATCCATAAGCCCCGGTAACCCAGATCGCCAGTAACTCTCCGGGCGAAACATTCCGCAATGGCCAATCGAATAAGAAAGTGTCGCCTGTTTCACAGACAGGCCCCACAATGTCTGCGCGCTTCGCGGTGTTCGCCTGCGGGGTGTCGTCTTGCACCACGCGCGTGATCGGATGCGGCGCGTCGTAGAGAACGGGGCGCATCAGGTCGTTCATCGCCGCGTCAATAACGACGAACGTTTTCCCGGCATTTTGCTTATTGTAGATAACCCGGGAAAGAAGCACGCAGGATTCCGCAATGATGGAGCGCCCGGGCTCAAGAAGAAGTTTTACACCGAACGGGCTGACAACTTCCGCAATCATCTTCGCATAGGCCGTACGGGGTGCTGGACGCTCGTTCGTGTAGCGCACACCAAGCCCGCCGCCAACGTCGAGAATATTCAACTTGATTCCCTGTTTGCGCAGGTCGACCAGGTACCCGGCAAGACGCTGCAGAGCCCGGCGGAACGGCGCAAGTTCTACAATTTGCGAGCCGATGTGGGCGCTGATTCCCTGCCATCGGATGGCTTTCGAATTCCTATGCGCCAGGTACAGTTTCCGGGCGTCCGGCCATGCCACGCCGAACTTGTGCTGCTGCAGTCCGGTAGCAATGTGCGGATGCCCGCCCGCTTTCACATCCGGGTTCACACGGATGGAGACTCCGGGCACGCTGCCATGACTGGATCCGCGGCGCGACGACTCCTCAATCAAAATTTCCAGCTCCGCGGGCGATTCGACGTTGAATTGCAGAATTCCAAAGTCGTTGTTCCGGCCGCCACGATAGCGAAGCGCGTCGCGGATTTCTTCGCGGGTCTTTCCGACTCCTGAAAAAACGATGCGCTTGCCGGGGATGCCGAGGTGACCCAGGTGTTCGAGTTCGCCGCCGGAGACAATGTCAAAGCCACTGCCGAGGCCCGCAAGAAGCCGAAGCAGGGATAGATTGCCGTTGGCCTTCACCGCAAAACAGAGAAGATGCGGGATCCGATGGAGGCCGTGATCCAGTTCGTGAAAGGCGTCGATTATGGCGCGTCGGCTATAGGCATAGGTCGGCGTTTCAAAGCGGCGCGCGATTTCCGAGAGCGGCACATTTTCACAGAACACCTCACGCGCGGACTTGCCTACCTTCTTCCAGGAAAAATGCGGCGTGTGGGTTGCGGGGTCGACGTAGGGCAATCTTCGCCGAGCTTTACCCGGTGCGCTCATTTCACCTTCATGACCACCAGCGTGCGATCGTCGGAAAGCGGTGCGCTTTGCGAAAACCAGTCCACTTCGCTCAGGACGCGATCAGCCATTTCCGCGGCGGTAATTTCGTGATGCTGCTCGATGAGCTTGCGCAGGCGTTCGTTGCCAAAAAGTTGGCCTTCGCTGTTGTAAGTTTCCGCGATGCCGTCGGAATGAAATACAAGAATATCGCCAGTTTCCAGAGTGACGCCCCATTCGTCGTAGGAGACGTCTTCAAAAATGCCCAATGGGAACCCCGTCAGTTCAATGCGATCGCAGCGGCCATTCTTATAGAGCAGAGGCTGTGACTGGCCGGCGTTGGCCACGCGGAGCTTTTGCCGGCCCTTCTGCCAGGTGGCGAAACACGCGGTCATAAAGCGCCCTTCGATTCGTCGCTCTCCAACAAGCTGGTTCATCTGCCGCAACATTTCGGCGGGCTGCAGTTTCTGCGGCGCCAGGCTGCGCATGATGCCGATGGAAACCGCGCCGTAGAGCGCGGCAGCCGTTCCCTTTCCGCTGACGTCGCCAAGCGCGATGCCCAGTTGCTGCGGGCCATAGCGCAAAAAATCATACAGGTCGCCGCACACCTCGCGCGCAGAGAGGTAACGCGCCGCAACGTCGAGGCCGTAATCGTCAGCAGGCACCGGCCGCAGCAGCGCGCCCTGAATGCGCTTCGCGGCCTGCAGGTCCCGCTCCATACGGGCTTCATCGCGTGCGACTTGCTCGTAGAGCCTCGCATTTTCAAGCGAGACCGCGAGATTGGCCGCCAGAATCGTAAGGGTCTGCACGTGTTCTTCGGTGAAGTAATGGAGTTGCGGGCTTTCGAGATCGAGTACGCCGATCACCTTGCCCTTGAAGATCATGGGGATGGCAAGTTCCGATCGCGTTTCAGGATTCACCATCAGGTAGCGCGGGTCGGTGGTGACGTCCGGAACGAGGACCGCCTCGCGTAACGTAGCTGCCGCGCCGACGATCCCCTCGGTTGCGGCAACTCGCAGCTTCCCCTGAACGCGCTGACCGTGCTTGACGTCCAGGCGATGGCGAAAAACTTTCTGCTCTTCGTCATAAAGCATGATGCTGACGATCTGGTAGTCGATAACGCGCTTCACAAGTTCCGCGGCGCGACGGAGAAGCTCTTCTACATCCAAAATCGAGCTGATTTCCCGGCTGACTTCGTTGAGCACCAGCAGCGTTTCCGCCTGGGTCCTGACCTTTTGAAAAAGGCGCGCATTTTCGATTGCCACAACCAGGCGGCTGGCCAGCAAGGTCACGATTCGCTGTTGGTCCTTGGTGAAATAGTTCAGGTGGCGGCTCTGGATGTCCAGAACGCCCACGCATTTTCCGCGGAAGATCAGCGGCACGGCAAGTTCGGATTTCACGCTTTCGATGGCGTTGATGTAGCGCGGGTCCTGCGAAACGTCGCTGACGCGAACGGGTTGCATCGTAGAAACTGCTGTGCCCGTTATTCCCTGCCCCACGGGCACGCGCAGATTTTCCGCGAGGCCGGGAGGATAGCCGACGGCGAAGCGGTGCCTCAAATAGGAGCCGGTTTCATCGAGCAGCATCACGCCGAAAAATTCGTAATCGATATGCCGCTTGATCAGTACGGCGGTGTGGGAAAGAACTTCGTCGAGGTCCAGGGAAGCATTGACCTCTTCTCCGATTTCGGAGAGGGTCGCAAGAACTTCCGCCGAAACTTCGGATTGCTCCGTGGTTGCCTGTGTTGGTGGATTCGAGCCTGTAGCGTTCATGAATATCTTTATTATAGCAGGCGAATTCAGCTTCGAAGAATAAGCGAAAATCCCCGCTTAGGCCTCGATTTTCGTTTTGCCGCGGGGGCCCAGGCGGACGACGCATACGTCGGGCAAATTGCGATACCGCTCGTCGTAATCGAGGCCGTAGCCCACCACGAACTCATTGGGGATGACGAAGCCGGTGTAGTCGGCCTTCACGTCGGCGATGCGCCGCTCCACTTTGTCGAGCAGCACGGCCACGCGCAGGTGCTTGGGCTTGCGTTCTTCGAAAAGAACCAGCAAATATTTCAGGGTGAGTCCAGTGTCCAGAATATCTTCGACGACGAGCACGGAGCGCCCCTCAATGCTGACGTCGAGGTCCTTGTTCATCTTCACTTCGCCGGTCGAGTCCATGCCCTTTCCGTAGCTGGACACGGAAATAAAATCGAACGAGACTTCGCCGCCAAGCTCCCGCGCCAGGTCGGCGAGAAACAGCACCGAGCCTTTCAACACGCCTACCAGGTGTATGGGTTCGTTCGGGAAGTCGCGGCGGATTTCCTCCGCCATGTGCCGCACCCGTTCGCGGATACGCTGGTGCGAGATCAGCACGCGCAGGGTCTCTTCCTCGCGCTGGCCGGGTTTTACTCTTGGGCTTCGTTTGATCGCCTTGGTGGGCAAGGATGCAATCTCCTTCTTCTAATGCAGAACAAATCCCATTGTATCTTTAGCAGGAAGTTTTCCATCCTATGTGCTGAACTTTCGCGTGTCAATTCAAAGAGGAGGCGCGGATGAACCGGAGCGGCATTTCCATTCCCGAGCCATGGTTACGCGGCACACTGACAGAAGTGCCAGCAGTTGGCCGGGGCATTCTACACGCGTTAGAACTGGCTTTGGAGGACGCGCAGAAGTGGTGCGGTGACTTGAGTGACGCGCAGATTCACGCGCGCCCCGCGGGACTGCCATCCATCGCGTTTCAGCTGCGGCACATCGCCGGAAGCCTGGACCGCTTGCTGACTTACGCCGACGGGCGCGCCTTGTCGGAAGAGCAACTGCAGGCCTTGAAGGCCGAGGCAAACTCACAAGGGACCGCGAAAGAACTGCTGGCTGAATTGGAAGCGGCAATTTCACGGGGAAGCGCGCGCGTCCGCGCTCTGGCTTCGGAGGATCCCTCGCTTCCACGCGCTGTGGGATCGAAGCGCTTGCCCACAACGCTCGGCGGGTTGCTGGTTCACATCGCCGACCACACCCAACGCCACGTGGGGCAGGCGATCACCACGGCGAAACTCGTTTCGGCTTCGAAAGCTTTGTAGATATACTTTTGCTGCGCCTTATGCCCCAACTCATTAAGTCGACACTCCTGGTTCTCACCGCGCTTTTTCCGATCGTCAATCCGCTCGGAAGCGCGCCGCTGTTTCTCTCGCTAACGCGTTATTACACCGCAGATCAGCGGATGATCCTGTCGCGACGGATTGCCCTGAACAGCATTGCCCTGATCGTAGCTTCCTATTTTGTGGGTTCCCACATCCTGGATTTTTTCGGCATTTCCATACCGGTGGTGCAGGTGGGCGGTGGACTGGTCCTGGCCTCCACGGGCTGGGCCATGCTGAAACAGAAGGATGAGGACGACACAAAAGCCGGTGTGCACCGAAACGTGGATACCAACGATCTATTTCAGAAGGCGTTTTACCCGCTGACCTTGCCGCTCACCGTCGGGCCTGGATCAATTTCCGTGGCGATTACTCTGGGCGCCAATGATCCCCACCACGAGCACTCCATCGTTTATTCGATGCTTGGCGCGGTGATCGGAGCGGTGCTGATCGCGGGCAGCGTTTTTCTTTGCTATGCGTTTTCGGACCGGCTGGCGGAGGTGCTGGGAGCCACTTCAATGGCCGTCATCATGCGGCTGTCATCGTTCCTGCTGGTGTGCATCGGAACGCAGATTATCTGGAACGGACTGTCGGCGATGTTGAAATCGCTTCCTGTCACCGGCCATCCGGGCTAATCATTTATTTCCATTTCGGCAGTTCGCGTCTTCCCATCAGGACCTCAGCGGCCCAGGCGCCCAGGTAAACCGATTGCGCGACTCCATGCCCTGAGTATCCGCCCAGAACAATCGCCTTGGAGCTTTCCGGGTGCCGCTCGAAGATAGGCACCCAACCTTCGGATATGGCGATCGGCCCACCCCATCGGTGCGTGACCGCAACGTCGCGAAGCTCCTGATGCAGGCCGCGGATTCGCCTTTCGAGGCGGGCAAAGGATTCGGCGGCAGCGCCGGCTTCGATATCCAGCGAATGCATTTCCCGCCAATCGGCAAAATGAACCAGGCCGCTGCCAAAAATAATCTGCTTGTCGAGTAGACGTCCCCACAGATACGGAAGATCTACAGTGTAGAAAGGTTTCCCATCGGCCAGCCCGATGGATTCCAATGTGGAGTCTGCGAGAGGTTGCGTCGCAAGGGCGAGAGTGAAGCAGGATTCCGCGCGTTTCGTCCAGTCGGTCAATTCCAGCGAATACGCATTGGTCGCAAAAAGGATTTGCCTGGCCTGAAGCGCGCCGAGTGAAGTATGCAGACGCATCGTTTCCAAAAACTCGCAGCGCTCAACGCTTGCATGTTCGAAGAGATTTACTCCAGCGCGTTCTGCCGAGGCCGCCAGCCCCGTGACGATCTTTCCAGGATCGATTGTGCCGCCGGAAACTTCTTTGACGGCCCGGAGGTCACCGGAGTCGCTCCATCGAATAGGAGAATTCTTGAGCGGCTTCGTGCGTCCCAGTTCATAGACGCCGGGCAAACGCACGTCTCCATCGACGTGTAATTCAGCAAGAATCTTCTGGTACCCGGCTAGGACATCGCCGAGGCCGGGAAGATTTCCCGCCGCGGATTCGGCAAGGGCCAATCCGCCGGTGTGCCCGCTGGCGCCGGCGCCAAATGTTTCCGCTTCCAGAAGTGCTACGGAGTGTTCTGGCGCAAGTCGTTTTAGCCAGGCAGCGGCCGCGAGCCCGGTAAAACCTCCGCCGACCACGGCGAAATCAACGGTGTTGGGCAGCGGCTGAGGCTTTGTGCGAAAATTCACTGTCCAGGGACGGTTGCCCCAGTTCCTGTGTTCGATTGCGGCGTTCGGCTCGGGGCGTTCGGGCGACACTTTGCACCTATTGATGATGCGGAGATTCGTGCTGTGCAACGGCAAGTTGCGTACCGTTTGATGCTACTGGGGAGCGTTCGGTGAAGGATGCTTTCGCGAAGCGGTGCTAAAGGGTTGCTGGATCGAAACCCGGCCTCGCCTGCCAGTTCACCGATTAGGCAGACATCACAAAAGCGGCAGCTTCGCAGCCGCACTCAAAATAAGAGCCTCTTGCCTTTCAGCGCGAGGCTCTTTGGGTCTTGAATTTGTTCGGGACTAGAACAGCGCGGTCGGCCGCCGTGTCCAATTCTTTCCTTTGGCTTTGGAGATCTCTTCGACGTCTTTCACATAGGCGCTGGCTTGCGTGAGTATGTGGTGCAGATCGTTACCTACGCTGATGAGCGGAAAACCCTTGTCGAGGAATTCGCCGACACGCGCAGTCCCGAAAAGAAAGAGTCCCAGAATCACATTATTCTTGCGCGCGGCGGCAATCAGCTTTTCCGTTGCGGCGCCGATTTCCGGCGAAGTGTACATGTGGGGGAACTCATATTTTTCGTAGAGACCCATGGACATGCAGAGATCGTTTTGGCCGAGGAAAAGCAGATCCACTCCGGGAACGGCCGCGATTTCGTCAATGTTCTTGATGCAATCGGCGGTTTCCACCTGCAGGGCAACGATCACGTTGCTGTTCGCACCACCCGCGTACCCCAGCAGGCCTTCCTTGTTCATGCTGCGCTGAGGGAAATACACCGAGCGGGTGCCGGTGGTGGGATACCGCGCGCAACTCACCGCCTGGCGAGCTTCGTCGGCATTGTTGATGTACGGGACCAGAACGCCGTCGGCACCAAGGTCCAGCGATTGCTGGATGCCGGGGCGGTCTCCGTAGCCTCCGACGCGCACGATCGATTTCGCGCCGCCGCTGGCGATTCCGGCAAGCATCGCGGAAAGTTTCTCGTAGCCCATGGGCCCGTGCTGCGAATCGACCAGCAGCCAATCGTAACCGCTGTGCGCCAGTTGCTCGGCGACGGTGGGGCTGTGCGAGTTCACGAAAAGGCCGAGTTTAGGTGTTCCCGCGCGCAACTGCTTTTTAAATTCGGCGCCAGTGAGAGTCTGTGCTGCCATAGGTAGTGCTCCTTATCGAAATATGAATGCAAGATGAGTCGCGTTAGTGTACTAGAGAAGCGGCGGGCGGGGAAAAGCAAAAGTCGAAGAGCAAGAGCACTGTCAGGAATGGCTGTGCCACCGGAGCCTCAGAGATATTTAATGAGGACGACTTCGTTGCGGGCCTCGTTGTAGACCAGTTCGTCCACCAATTGCTGCGTGAGCATCAGGCCGAGCCCGCCGGGGCGTAGGCCCCTCTGTTCGCGCACCGTCATGTGGGCCATGGGATCATCGGCGGGATTGCTCACTGCGGCGTGTTTCAGGTCTTCCAACTTGAAGCCAGGCCCCGGATCATCCAGGCGATACATCAGCAATTTCCTGGTTCGAATATAAGAGATGCGCACTTTCAGATTGGGATCCAGGTGGCCGCCCCATTCGATTGCATTGTTCAAAAGCTCGCGGAACGCATAGCCAACCTTCTCCATCACGTCAGCCGGCAAATCGGTCTCCAGGCGGGAAAGAAAACTTTGCACGCGACTGACCACGGAGCGTTCGCAGGGAACCAGCAGTTCGACCCAGTGCTTGTTAGCCGAAAGAACTTCGATGGGAGGAGTGGCCGGGTCCTCCGAAAGTGCATTCTCCACTGTGGAGATCAGAATGTTGGCGTCCACCGGCTTCGACAAAAATTGATAAACCTGTCCGCGCAACGAATTCAGCACGGTGTCGGACGTCTTATCCGAAGTCATCACGATAATTTTCGGGATGTGCTTTTCCCCGTGAAGCGTGCCAATCAATCCCAGGCCGGACATTTTCGGCATCCAGATATCCAGCAGCACCAGGTCGAAATTCTTTTTCTTCAGGGTGCGGAGCGCGCTCATTCCATCCGCCGCGATGCTCACATCGTAGCCCTGCTTGCTCAGGATGCCGCGGATCATTTCGCGCGTTGTGGCGTCATCTTCCGCTACCAGAATATCGGGCATGCTGGGACTCCCGTGGAATTCGCTTGGAACCGCCGCGCGCAAACTTTACCGCCGGCGTTTACCCCGATTCCGGGGAGGCCTTCGTCGGCTGTCGCGTTTCGACTTGGGCCTGGCGGGGGTTTGATTTGCGTATCCTCTCAGGTTTGCTTGCAGTTTCGCAATCTCTTCCTTCAGGAGTGCGAGGACATTCGCGGCTCCGGAAAGTTCGCTGCTGCGGCCAAGTTCCTGCAGTTCGTTGGCCTGCTTTCGCGCGCTCTCAGCGCCGAAAATGCTTACCGATCCTTTCAACGCATGGGCAAGTGAAGCGAGCGTCTCCGGATTCTTCCACCGGATGGCGGCGGCAATGTCGGTGAGGCGTTTCGGCGTGTCTTTCAGAAAAGTATGAATCATCCGCTTAAGTAGTTTTTCATCTCCTCCCACGCGGGCGACAAGCTCCGCAATGCTCGCCGTTGGCGCCGATGTAGGCTGAGGATGCGACTTGGAAACGTCCTTGGCAACTGGAGCAGACGAGAGGATGTGATTCAAATCCTCAAGGCGAAACGGTTTTCCGAGCACTTCGTCGAAACCCGCTTGTTTCAGACAACGAAGGTCTTCTGCTGTGGTGTTTCCGGTGGAAGCGACAAGAAAGGCTCGCTTCTTTTTTCCTTGCTCGCTTTTTCGGATGGCGCCGGCGACCTCGTCTCCCCTCATTCCCGGCATCTCCTGATCCAACAGGGCAACGTCGAAAGACGCAGCATGAAATGCCCTCAGGGCATGAGCCCCATCCTTGGCAACAACTACCTTGTGACCACTACGCTTGAGTTGGTGTGCTGTGAGCGTGCGAATGTCTTCCTGATCGTCGGCAAGAAGAATCCGCAACGGTCGGATCGGCACGGGCTTCCTCTTAGCAGTGGCCGAGTTCAAGGACTCGCGCGAGCCGGAAGAATCTACACCGGTGTTTGCCGTTGCGCGCGGAAGGCGAAACCAGAAGCGCGAGCCTCTCTCCGGCAGCGTGACGCACCCGATGCTGCCGCCCCACCGCTCCACCGTGATGCGGCAAAAATAGAGGCCCAGCCCCGCTTTTCCGCCACTCTGCTTCCCTTTCATAAACAGGCCGAAAATCTGCTCCGGGCGCAGGTCCTGAGGAAGGCCTGGGCCTTCATCGTCCACATACGCTTTCAGGAAATCGCCCTCCTCCTCGACTCCAATCGTCACGCGCCGGCCCGCGGGGGTATAGCGCAGAGCGTTTTCCAAAAGATTCGAGAATATGCGTTGCAACCGAGACGTTTCGCCAACCACCGGCCACTTGGATTCGGGCACGACGCTGGCGGAGATGGCAAGCCGCACGCCTTTCGCTTCAAATGTCGGGCCTAGCAAGGCCATGGTCTTGCCGGCGCAATCGAGGAGATCCGCGGACGAGCCAGCTTCCGTGCCCGAGTCCAGGCTGGCGCGCAGGTCGTCGGAAAACGTTTGCAGGATCTGGCGAATCATCGTTTCCTGCTGGTTGCTGGCGTGTTTCCCCAGCGTCAGGAATTGTTTCGAGCGCTCGCTGATGGGTTCTTCCGAGAGCGAGTCCATCGCCACATGCATCACGCTGAGTGGCTGGGAGAGGTCGTGCACGATGCAGTGCAGTAGAATTTCCTTTTTCTGAATTTCCCGTGTCAGGCGCTCGTGGTCCAGCAACGCGTTCCGGGCGGTCTGCAGCATCTTCACTTGTTCGCGGAATTGCGAATCGGGGCTGAAGAGAGCCAGGATCCGTTTTCCATCGAGGAAAAGTGCTCTCGCCTGGACGGGTATTTCGCGGCCCGAGGCCGATTTTTCGATCCAGGTTTCCGACTGGCACGCCGCCGTGCCGCGCGAATTCCAGAAATCCTCCGCCTCCAGCATGAAATTCTCCAGAAATGGCGATTGCTGCGAAAGAGGAATCGGACCGGAACCATTTGCGGCGTCAGGCCACAGTTCTGCGAACCAATTCGGCAGCCCCGCAACGGGAAGGAAATCCCCTCCATTGCGGTATTCGAGAAGCGCGAACCCCATCTCCGTGGGAAAACTTTGCAGTAGGTGCCCCATGTTCATCCCAACATTTTCCGTACGAGCAGCGCGAAGGATTCCTCGACGCCTTCCCCCGTTTTTGCGCTGGAGCGGAGGATGCTCCAGCCTTGCGCTGTCAGTTGCGATTCCAACGCGGGATCAAGTTCCCAATCGCGTATCAAATCGCTCTTGTTGATGACGAGGACGAACGGGATCACGCCGACTGCTTCACGCACTTTTTGCTCCAGGCTGACCGCCTTTTCAAGCGTGGCTCTGCGTGTGCCGTCGGCGACCAGCAAATACCCGGACGCTCCGCGCAGATATGTCCAGCGCATCTTCTGGTAATCGTCCTCCCCGTAGATGTCCCAAAGTACCAGGGATACTTCCTTTTCGTTCACCTGCACGTTTTTCTTGTCGATTTTCACGCCAACCGTAGTTTGGTAGACATCCGAATAGATGCTTTCGACAAACCGGCGTACAAGGCTGGTTTTTCCAACAGCAAACGAACCGAGCGTGCAGATTTTTTTCTGGAGCATGGCTGGGAATCAGGGCGTGGGGACACTCACGCGAAACGTGGCGCTGCGGTTGAACTGGCGATTTTCTTCATTATCTTCGGCTCGAAGCGGATTCGTGTTGCCAACTCCGCGGGCTCGCAAAACGCGTTCTGGGACTCCCAACTGGCCAAGTTCCCAGGCCACGCGATCCGCGCGTCGTTGGCTTAGATCAAGGTTGGACACTTCCGCCCCCGTCGAATCCGTGTGGCCGAGAACCTCCAGAGTAAGCGTTTGGCGCAGGCTATCCCCGGCCTGAAGCAGCGACTGGACACTCTCGGCCAGTTTGCGCAGTTCCAGACGTTCGGAGTTCGAGAGCGCCGCCGTGCCGACAGGAAATTTGACCACAACTTTGTCGATCTCCGTTTTGACCTGGTCGAATGCCAGCCGCGCGGGATTGAGTTCCGGAGAAAGTTCAACGGCGTGAATGCCCGGTACCAACAACCCACGCGTCTGAATATCCTTCACCCAGTTTGCAGAGGCTGCGCCTGAAACCTTCAGGACGCCGGATTTGACCACAAGGACCGCCGTGGAGGGCGGCGACAAAATGGACTTTGCCCGCTGCTCCACGATCCCGTCGTCGAGGGCGTAATAGCCGCCCCAATGAAATTCGCCGTCGCCCGCATTCACGTTGGAACTCTGGATGAATTGCGCGGTTTCAGCAGCCAGAGGGTCGCGCATGCCGCGGACTACAAACTTGCCGTGCTCGCGGCCAAACGAGGTGATCACGAAGCCCGGCTGCTCGCGCAGCGTGTTCACCAGGCGGTCCCAGCGGGAGTATTGCACGGCGCGCCAGCCGAGCCATGCGCCGGCAATCAGAACGACGATGGCCGCGGCGGCGTAAACTGCTGCAAAACTTTTCGCCTTCGCCTCTTCCTTGTAACGATGCTCAAGGCAACGTGAAATCTCGCCTTGTACTTTAGTGAATGGGGCCGAATCACCCTCGAACTGGTCGAGCTGTGCGGAATATTCGCGGTGAACGTTTTCCAGCACTTCGGCCATGCGGTCCCGCAAATCCCTGGGTGCAACGCCTCGAATGACGCAGGCGAGAATGGCGTAAGGACCCTCTTCGATCCAGACGTCCATGTCGCCGACGTTCATGCGATTGATTCCCTGCCCTTGCGCTGCGTGGAAAGAGTCGCGCACGAAATCCTGAATCGCGGAGAGCATTCCCGAGACCAGGCTGGGGTCCTGCATGGCGACGGCTGAGGCCACGGCATGTCCGATGGGCAATCCGGTTTTCTTGTGAATCAGGAACACTTGCTCGACGCGAAATACCAGGCTGTGCAGCAATGCCACTTCGGTGAAGGAACGCCCGGTCCGCAAAGCTTCCAGCCGCCATTTCAGGCCTTTCACGGAGAGGCTCTGATCGAGCACCTGGTTGAACGATTCCAGGAAAGAGCGAAGCGTTTCGAGAATGGAGCGCCGGATTGCCGGCCCCATCACCGGGAAAAGCGCATCGGCAAGCGTGCCAGGATCTTTTCGCACCGATTCGCGCAGCGCGGTTTCGATGGTCGGCGCAAGCGCGGCGCTCAATGCTTCGTCCCCGCCCTGCTTGCGGCGCAACTGGATGGCCTCGGCCACAACGCTGCCCACGTCCTCGGTACGCGAAGCGGGATCGTCCACCCGTTGGTGAAGCCGCTCCAGCGCTTCCTGCTCGGGTGCGAGGATCAGTTGCCGAAGCTCAAGATAAGCCTGGGCATCAGGTTCGAGAGACGCCTCATCGGGTGCCGGCGCTGGTCGGGTTGGTGGCGTTTCGGCCATTTTGGGTCGAAATTCGAGAGGATCCCGGGAGTGTTGTGGGGCGGAACCCATGGTGTCGCAACCTGCCTATTTCTCGGGGAGCTCCAGTTCGTCTTTCAAGCGCATGGAGAGTTCGGTGAAAAGATCCGCCAGCATGGCGCGGTCGGTCTTGTCGGTGCGCAGTGTTTCGGCTTCGTGCTCAAGCGCAGTCTCCAACTCGTCCTTGGATTTCTGAATCTGGGTGCTAAGCGCTTTGGACTGCTCCAGAATCTTGGACCGCAAATCCGCCTGGGCGGAGTCGAGCTGCTCTTCCAGTTGCGAAAGCTTCTTTTCGAGCGACTTCGAATTGTCGCGTGATTCGCGGGTTAGCTCTTTCAAGCTTTCGGCGCGTTCGGATTTTTCGGTCTTCAAGCGCTGGCCGAGCGATTCCATCTCCTCGCGTACATAGGTCTCCAGGGAATCAAAACGCTTCTTGAGGTCCTCGCGGAGAGCTTCGGAGGATTTGTTCAGGCGTTCTTCCAGGCGGGCGAAGCGCTTCTCGTACTCCCGCATGTTGGACCCAAATAAAATGTCCCGGATCTTATCTACGTTTGCGCCCTCGCGCAGTTCTCCATTGGCGGCGTTTTTCTCATCTGCATCGGCTGGCATGGTCGTACGGCCCCCCTTCGTGCGTTTCATCGGCTTCCTGGCCATGCGGGGACACTACTACGTGCGGGTGGGGTTGGCAACACGGGGTTTTACGGCAAAGGCCGGCGAGAAAGCGTGGGGGGCGCGCAGCCTAATTAGGGTATCTAAGACGGCTAGTACTAATCCTGGGGTTTACGGGCCCACGGTTTAGCAGGGCCCTTTGGCGAGCGAGCCGCCCGGTAAGTTTCCAACTCGGCGCTCGTGATGACGTATTCCGTCTGCACGGGATGGTTTTCGTGGGCAGCCAGCTCCGCCTGAAGGCGTTCCGCGCAGATCGCCGGCGCGTCCTGATAGCTCGCACGATGCGCAATAAACGCCTCGTTAGCGATGTTCAGCGTGAACTCGCGGTCTTCCCCGTCGCCCCGAACCGTAAAGGTGTACTCCCGCGAGAGCGTGTTCGTGCGGAAGCCCACGTACTGCACCAGAATGCTTCCGCTCATTTCGCACCGGGGACGAAGACCCGTGCATTCAGCGTGGGTGTCGGCTTAACCGCCTTGGGACGCTTGGCGCGGCGGCGCTTCGGCGGCGTGCCTTCGGCCATTTCGACAACCATAAGGCTGGTGACAAATATCTTGATTCCATGAGCGTCGAAATCAATGGTCGTCCGGTCCATTTTTGATTCCGTGATCACGCCACAACCGTACTGAAAATGCTTGATGTACTGGCCTGTCGAGAGATTCTCCAAAACTGCCTCCTGTTCAATTTAGAAAGCAAAGAATGGACCCAAAATGAAGTCAATCGCACTTCGAGAGCGGCGTTCACACAACGCACTCGATTTGCCCCCTTTAATAGTTGCGGCGCCCGTTTCCACCGGATCGGCCGCCAGAGTATCCACCGCGGCCGCCCGAACGATCCCCGCCACCGCCACTGCGTGCTTCCTGGGGGCGCGCTTCGTTCACTTGCAGCTGCCGGCCCTCCACGTCGAGGCCGTTCATTTCCCCGATGGCCTTCGTCGCATCATCCCCGTCGCCCAACTCCACAAAGCCGAAGCCACGCGAGCGCCCGGTTTCGCGGTCCGTGATGACGCGGGCCGAAGACACCTGAAATCCCTTCTCCACGAACAGCTGCTGCAGGGATTCATCGTTCATTCCGAAAGAAAGATTGCCGACGTATAGTTTTGCCATGCGAGTTTCCTTTTCCTGGTTCATTACGAAAGATGCACTGCTGTTACTTTCTGACGATCCGGACGAAAGAGTGTTCACCTTACCGCCCGGAACGCCAGCAAACCTTTAAGAAGAAACCCGCAGCCCACCCTGAATATGGCGCCGGTTCGCCGAAATGCTGACGAACGCCAGGCCCACGAAATGTTTCAGGTCCACCACGGTAATCTCCAGAGAGTTGAACTTTTTCCCACGCAACCCGTCCAAGATCCGGGCAATCCCCCTGCGTAGCGTTTCGGAGTACGCGCGACCGACTACTCTGGTTTTGTGTACACCGGTCAGCCGGCCGAAATTCCAGTTCGCCTGGCTCATTTTTCGGTTCAGTGTGTAGCCGTCAAAATTCTTCACCACCCGCCAACCCGGCAGGAACGCTTCGCTTTCCAACGCAAAATCCGGCGGCAAGAGCGCGCCTTCCCGGATCAGAATCATCCCGGAATCATTCATTGTGGGCGTCGATATGGTTAAGTGTGATGTCAAGATTCAGCCAAGCCGGTAATTAAAATGCCCTCGCACGAATGGTCCGGCCGTTGATCCTGGCCACCAGAATCGTCAGCAGCGCCGCGCACCCGATGGCCATAAAGGCGGAAACAAACACGCCGCCATAACCGGAGAAGCCGATCGAACGCGAGAGGAAACCGCCCACGACCGCGCCGCCGATCCCCATCGCCAGGTCCATCCATACTCCGTAGCCGTTACCCTCGAGGCTTTTGCCTGCAAGCCATCCCGCCGCGAGTCCAACGAATATCCAGATCACAATCTGCATCTTTTCCCCTGTGCCGAGAGGCTGTGAAACTAAAAGCGGAAAAGGCTCGGCGCCTGCCCGCTTCCGGAAAGTCAGCGGGTTCGGCCGGCAGCGGCCTTGTCCGGTGAAAAGCGTGCGGGATCAGGAAGCGACGGCGGCGGCCATCTTGTGAAATGTGGAGTTTGCAACCATGTAGGTGTGCACGCGGAGCGCCCCTTCAATTACACCGGAAAGCATGCTGGTGACCCGGGCAAATTCACTCTTGTCGTACATTTCCGCGTCCGTGCTGCTTTCCCAGAAACTGTAGGCGTAGATTTCCTTGCCGCTTTGCGCCAGCAGCGTCATCTCGTCCAGGAACCCCTTTTGCGCTCGCAACAAGGGGATGATCTCGCTTTCCATTTTGCGGATGAATTCAGAGGCTGCTTCGGCCTTCAGTCGCATGGATACTTTGCGAACAAACATGGGAAGCTCCTTCGGTTCGTGAGCAAGGGAGTATTTCAGGAACCCCGCCGGGTTTTCCAAACCTGAAGGCAGCCTTGGGATGACCTTTCCAGCTTGGCCTGCTTTACCATTCTTGTCAAGTTATTTCATTTGACTTACACTGCACTTTACTTCCCCGGTTAATTTGCCTCAGTCAATTTGAAGGAGAGCATCAGTGGATGTCAGCCTCATCATCCGGCAGAGACTCAAGGAACTGGGATTGGAGCAGCGCGACCTCGCCGCCGCGGCCCAGGTCACGGAGTCTTACATTTCCCAGCTGCTTTCGCGGAAAAAAGCCCCGCCAGCGGCCGAGCGGACCGGGCTTTACGAACGAATGGACTCCTTCCTCGAATTTCCACGCGGTCACCTCTCCTCGATGGCTCAGGCACAGCGGCACGAGGAGTTGAAACGCAAGCTGGCCGAACCTCCCGCTCCGCTGTTCCGCGAAGTGCGCGAATCGATCATCCGGAAGTGCAACCCCGAGCGGCGCCCCCAGGTCCGCGAGATTTTTGAGAAACAGGCCTTCGGCGAACTGGAACGCCTGGTGACGCAGACGCTGCTGGATGTAGCCAAGCGAGTCGCGCGCGATGAGAAGAATAACGAGAAATGGCTGTGCGGCGTGGGACAGTTATGGAATCAGTCCTACGAGGAGATCCGGGCGATGAGTCTGGAATTCCTGGGAACGGATGTATTCAACATTTCCGTCGAACACTCCTCGGCCTTTCTTGGCCCGCTGATCGATACATGGGACATCGACCTACGGACATTCGCCGTGGAGGTACTGCTGAACAAACGACTGGCCTCCGCCCGTACAGTCCGCTTCCAATTTGTGGAAACCAGCACGCTGCCCTCCGCCGAGGAAGAGCCTGGGTTCAAGGAATTTCTTCGCAATTCCAGGATGAGCCAAGATGCCAGCGGCGAAGAGATCGCCTTTCTGAAAAGTCTAAGGTTTCATCGAGTGCAGCCCAGCGCGCTTTACTACTATCGTGAATTGCAGAGCCTGCGCGATCCGCTTCACTTCCCTGCCCGGCCCAGCAAAAGCCATGCTCCGAGCCGAAGCGCGGCAAGCGTCGTCATGAAAAAACGAAGAACATCGAGAAAGAGCTCGCTGCATTCTTGAAACCCTCTGAGGGACTTCACCCAGCACGTTCCGCGAGCCAAAAGCGAACTCAACCGGCCGGGACGCAGGTAGTGTATGATGGTAGGCATCTGATTCTAGAGCTGCAAATGCCGCAGCACCCAAGAGCATCGGGACACCGGAGTCCCGTCCACCGAACGCAGCGAAGGTAGCCACAGCTGCAATCCGCAGAACGATTCGAACTGAGCCAATCCTCGTCCAAGTGTGCCTGCAGGTGCAAGTTT
>Ga0210403_10000283_pt1 | contig 56073 bp, 58 predicted proteins | sample IncBWC19MmetaG_FD_150863 | JGI IMG/M metagenome (GOLD analysis project Ga0210403, IMG submission 150863) | Forest soil microbial communities from Barre Woods Harvard Forest LTER site, Petersham, Massachusetts, United States - Inc-BW-C-19-M | ecosystem: Environmental > Terrestrial > Soil >...
AACTGGCGTAGAGGAACTAGCCGCACTGTATGGCGCGGAGGAGGTCATGATCGTCACGATTACCTACGATCATGCCGACCGCCGGCGATCCTATGAGCTGATCGCCGAAGCCTTCGGCCTGGGTTCGTAACACGAGATCCTCATAAGAAATGCGTGCTGGCGCACGCGGGCGTGTATACTTGCTGGCTATGAACCTTTCCATGTTGACGCTGGTGTTTCTCGTCTCCACGGGTGGGGCGATCGCACAGTGGACCCAGTTCCGTGGACCGAACGGTTCTGGCGTAGGGTCGGACTCGGGATATCCAACCGAATTCTCACCTGCGAAGAACGCGGTCTGGAAGACCACGGTGCCCTACGGGCAGTCGTCTCCAGTCGTCGTCGGCAATCGCGTGTTCGTGACAGCGAGCGAAGGCGACCGGTTCCTGACCATCTGTCTGGACGCGCGCACGGGGCGCGAATTGTGGCGTCAGGAAGTCCGGCGCGAGCGGACCAGCAAGCTTTTCCGCGCCAATGATCCGGCGTCTCCGACACCCGCTGCGGACGAACGTGGAGTGGTCGCATTCTTTGCCGATTTCGGATTGGTTTCTTACACTCTCGACGGGAAGCCTGGCTGGACCCAACGGCTGGGTCCTTTCAAGAATTTCTACGGGATGGCGGCGTCTCCGGTCATCGCGGGGGATTTAGTGATTCTGGTTTGCGATCAGCAGGCGGGATCGTTCGTGCTGGCCCTCGATCGCACTACTGGCCGTCAGCGATGGAAAACCGAGCGGCCAGGAACCAACGTCGGCTGGGCGACACCGATGGTCTTCAAGTCCGCGAACAATCCCGCGGAGTTGATTGTTTTGGGCTCGACTCGGCTTGATTCCTACTATCTCGCGACAGGCGAGCAGCGCTGGTGGACGCCGGTTGGAACGATGGGCGCGCTGGGGACCACGCTGGCTTATGGCGATTCTCTGCTGGTGGCGACTGCCGGTTCGAACGATCCATGGATGCCGACCTTTGAATCGATGCTGGCGAAATACGACAAGAACAAAGATGGCAAACTGTCGTTCGAAGAATTTCGCGGCGATCCGGATCTGGGCGAGCATTTCGGCTGGATCGACGCCAATAGCGACAACTTCGTCGATGCGCAGGAATGGAACTATGCACGGGAGATGGGAAAAGGACCCTACGGCGCAGTGTCGATCCGGACCCAGAACGCGAAGGGCAAACTGGAGGCGAATGCGGTCGCGTGGCGCTATTTGAAGGGCCTGCCGATGATCCCCGCGCCGCTGGTTTACCAGGACGTGTTCTACATGGTGCGCGATGGAGGCGTCGTGACGGCGCTCAATCCGGCGAATGGAAAGTTATTGAAGCAGGGTCGCAGTCCTGAAGCGTTGGGTGAATACTACGCATCCCCAGTGGCGGCGGACGGCAAAGTATTTCTGGCTAGCGTAGACGGGAAAGTCACCGTGCTCAAGGCCGCTCCACAGTTCGAAGTGTTGCGGGTCAACGATCTGGCCGAAGAAGTCCACGCGACGCCCGCGCTCGACCATGGGCACATTTATTTGCGAACCCGCACGTCGATGTATTGCTTCGGCGCGGCGTTCTGATTGTCCCGGCGATTAAACCGCTCCCTCCGGTCACGGCTCAGGGCGCTCATTGATATCCCTCTGCCCAGTGGCGGTCTTCTGGCGATGAGTTGGGATCCTCCAGTACGAGCTGAGTCGCATTAGCGAGTCGCTCGCGATAGTCCGCCTCGGGAGGGTCCAGATGGCCCAGCATAGCCAGCGCCTCTCGACCAACCGACCACCAGTTACCCGGCGGAATGGCATGGTCGTTCAACATGGATTCGAGAGCTGGGACGACTCTGCGATCGGTATGACGCCCGGTCCTCCGGTCACAGATGGTACCGAGCGCGAAGACGGCCCAGAAACGGATTCGCTCATCCGGATCGGACAGGACGGAAATCAACGCCGCAATCGAGCGCTGCGAGTGGAGGTAAGCCAGAGATTCAGCGGCTTCTTCGCGAACGGGCTGAGGTTGCGAAGGGTCCGTCAACGCGGCTATGAGGGCGTCAGCCGCGCGATTGCCCGCCTTCGGAATCCATCCAAGCGCCCGCGCTGCGGCGTGGCGTCGATGAGGATTCGGATCGTGAAGCGCCTCGATCAAAGGCTGTATGGCGCACCGGTCTCCCAGGTGTTCCAAGCTGAGGGCAGTCTTCCAAAGTTCGACTTTCTCCGTTTGCTCGAAAAACTGCTTCAGTAGAAGGGCGACCGGGGTGTGATTGTCGTTGATTGCGAGAACCTGTGCCGCCGTTCCCCTCAACAGATGTCCCTCTGTTGTGTCCAGCATGATGCTCTCCAACGCGATCTCCAGCCGAATCCCGCGACGAACGTATGGGCGCAACTTGGGAACAAGTTCCGCTTCGTAGCCGCGCGCGAGGCGGAGGCGTTTTCGGATTTTTTGCTCGATTCTGAGACGCAAGTTCTACCTGGACTGGCCGAAATAGTGGTCGGACACTACCGCCGCCAGTAGCCGCGAGAGTAGCGGCCACCGTAATACCGCGGCCGGACCCAGTAAGCTCCGCGATATGGGGGACGCGCCCAGTAACCGGCGCGCCAATTCCAGCGCGGTCCCGCTGGATGCCAATATCCGCCAACCCATGAATAACCGGGGCCGGGATACGGCGCGTAGGCTCCTACCGGAACGGGCGGTGCGGCGTAGTAGCCGTAAGGATAGCTGCCGGCATAGCCGTAGTAAGGATTGCCGATGCCTACTCCGAAGAAGACGCGCGGTCCGGCAAAGGCAAGGGCTCCAGCGAGCAAGAAAAGAATGAATAGCTTGGTTTTCAAGGTACCTCCTTACACACAAAATAACGCAGGAATGCTGAAGGGGGGGTACGATTTTCATCGACCGTTAATGTGGGGCAGGCTTGTAGCCTGCGGCGGATTTTTAATCCGCCAGGGCTCGCGCCGGTTACAAACCGGCGCGCGGGCTGGAAGCCCGCCCCACCAGGGCCCGAAAATTTGCTGTCGTGACGGCGGCGATCGACTCGACGGTCTCTCCGCGCAACGCCGCTAGTTTGCGCGCGGTTTCCACGACGTAGGCCGGTTCGTTGCGCTTTCCCCGTTTCGGAACTGGAGCCAGGTACGGAGCGTCGGTCTCGATCAGAATCCGATCCGCGGGCGCGATTTTCGCGGCTTCCTGAACATTCAGAGCCTTCGAAAAAGTCACCACCCCGCCGAAGCTCAAATGAAATCCGAGCGCGAGCGCCTGGCGCGCTTCCTCGGGACCACCCGAAAAGCAGTGCATGATTCCGCCTCCGCGCCAATGCTCGCCAAGCAGCGCCAGCGTATCTTCCCACGCCTCGCGCGTGTGGATCACGATGGGTTTTCCGGCGTCCGCGGCAATCCGCATCTGTTCGATGAAGACGGTGCGCTGCACTTCGCGCGGCGAAAAATCATAGTGATAGTCGAGGCCGATCTCGCCCAGTGCGACCACTTTTTCGTGCGTCAATAACTCGGCGAGCCGCTTGAAGGTTTCATCCGTGGCTTTGGAAGCATCATGTGGATGGACCCCGACGGTCGCGTAGAACGCCCGATGCCGATCCGCCAAACGAATCCCGGCTTCGAGATCGGGCGGCCCATTGCCGGTACCGATGGCGACCATGTATTCGACGCCAGCAGCCAGCGCACGCTCGATCACTTCTTCGCGATCGGCATCGAACTCTTTGGAATCCAGGTGGCAATGCGAATCTATCAGTGGAACAGGCGTCACTTAAGCCGTGCCCCGATGGGGACCTCTTCCAGAAAACTCACCAGCGCGGGATCGCCGCCTTCGAGCGAGGCAGCAACGATCATTCCCTGCGATTCGAGTCCTTTCAACTTCCGCGGCAGAAGATTCGCCACGATCGCGACCTTGCGCCCCACCAGCGCCTCGGGTTTATAAGCCGTCGCGATGCCAGCGACGATGCTCCGCGGCTGCGCTTCGCCGATATCGACGTGCAGATGCAGAAGCTTGTCGGAACCCTTCACCACCGCGGCATCTTTAATCAGGCCTACGCGCATCTCGATCTTGAGAAAATCGTCGATGCTGATATTTCCGTCAGTGGATACTGGCGCGGCGACCGTCTTTCCGAGCAGCGCCTGCTGCCGCGCGTACTCCTCCGTCTCGAGCGCGCGCATTTTTTCAATCGCAGGTTTCGCATCCGCGCGCGGGAATACGCCACTCACCGCCCCCAGCAACTGACCGGCCGGCAGCTTTCCCCAATGCAGATCGCGCGTCCGGACTTCCGTGATCGGATGCCTGAATCCCAATTGAGACCAGATCTTCGCGGTCGAATCCGGAATGATCGGAGAAAGCAGTGCCGTAATGATGCGCAGCGCTTCCGCCGCCGAATACAGCGTCTGGTCGAGGAGATTGCAGGACTCTACATCACTCTTTTTGGCAATCATCCACGGCGCGCGCTCGACGATGAACTTGTCGACGCGCGCGATGAGCCCTCGAATCACTTCGATGGCCACCGAAAAGTCCAGCTTGTCGAAATGGTCCAGCGCGTGGGCGGTCGCTTCGGTTGCATCCTGAGCGATCTTCGAGTCACCGGGACAATCCGGTACAACGCCGGCCCGGTACTGATGGATCATCGTTAACGTTCTGCTTGCGAGGTTGCCAAGTCCGTTCGCCAGATCCGAATTGTAGCGCTCCACCAAAGCGTCATAGCTAAAGCTGCCGTCGCGACCGAACGGAATCTCACGCAGCAGGAAGTATCGCAGGGCATCGGTACCCAGGACCCTTTGAATCGGCGTCGCGCGCACGATATTTCCGCGCGACTTGCTCATCTTGTCGTTCTCAAACAGCAGCCAGCCGTGCGCGAAAATCTTCTTCGGCAGCGGCAAATCGGCCGCCATCAAAAACGCAGGCCAGTAAATCGCGTGAAATCGTACAATCTCTTTGCCGATCAGGTGCAGATCCGCCGGCCACAGATCTTCGCCATACACGGCCGACATGTAGGTGGTCAGCGCGTCGAACCAAACATAGAAAACGTGTTCTGGTTCGTCTGGCACCGGGATGCCCCACTTGACGGACGTGCGGCTGATGGAAAGATCCGTCAAACCCTGCCGGACGAAAGCGATCACTTCATTGCGCCGCGTTTCGGGCTGAATCCAATCCGGCTGCGATTCATAGAGAGCCAGCAGCCTATCTTGAAACGCCGAAAGGCGAAAAAAATAATTCTCTTCGGTGACCGTCTCCGTGGGACGTCCACATTCCGGGCACGGATCGCCGGGCTTGGCTTCGTTAACGTACAGATTGTCGAAGATGCAGTATTGGCCCGTGTAATGGCCTTTGTAGACGTGGCCGCGCTGTTTGCAGCGAAGGAACAGGTCCTGCACGGCTGCCGCGTGACGGTCGCTGGTGGTTCGTTCGAACCGGTCGATCTCGAGCCCCAGGATCTTCCACTGATTGCGAAATTCCTCGGCGATGACGTCAGTGTATTCCTTCGTGGATTTCCCCATCGCCTGCGCCGCGCGCTCCACGTTGACGCCGTGTTCGTCGGTACCGGTGGTCAGCACCGCGGTGAATCCCTGCATGCGCTTCAGGCGCTTGATCGCGTCGGCAGTGATGGTGGTGTAGGCGTGACCGATGTGCGGCGCGGCGTTGGTGTAGTAGATCGGCGTGGTCAGGTAATATTTCATTTGGTTAAGTTCAAGTATGCTTGATTCGCCGCGGCGATCACTTGCGGCAAAGGCGTTCCGGTCCGTTCGGCGATCGCGCGGCAGTCTTCGTACTCCGGCGCGAACCCGTGGCCGGACACCTTTATCTTCACTGTACCGAACGGCGTGTCCACTTCGACAATGCTGCGTTCTTGAACGCGCCGCTCGGCGGCATAGATACGCAGGCCCAGGGTCGACGTTTCGGCGAAAATGATTTGCGCCAGGCGTTCCTGATCTTCAGGCCGTGCGATTGCGCGCAGCAAAGATCCCGGCCGGTTTTTTTTCATCTGAAGCGGAGAGAGCGACGCATCCAGCGCCCCGGCTTCCATCAATTTTTCGAGCGCGTAGCCCAATATTTGCGGACTGGAATCGTCTATATTGGCTTCAAGGACGCTGACCATGGTGGATTCCGGCGCACTTGCGGATTCGCCCATCAAAACTCGCAGCACGTTAGGTTGATCCTTGAAATCGCGATCCCCGGCGCCATAGCCGATGCTCGAAATGGTCATCGCCGGTAGTCTTCCAACCCCGGCCGCGAGCGCCGAAATGATCGCCGCGCCGGTGGGCGTGGTCAACTCGACTTCGGGACCGCGTGAATAAATCGGCTTGCCTGCGAGGAGCGCGGCCGTTGCGGGCGCGGGCACGGGGAGCACACCATGTTCCGCCTTCACGGTGCCGCTCCCGACGTTGATTGCGGACGCATGAATCTCGTCGATACCAAGCAGATCGAGCGCCACACAGGCTCCGACAATATCGGCGATCGAGTCGATTGCGCCGACTTCATGAAAGTGGATCTTCTCGATGGGAATACCGTGCACCGCGGCCTCCGCCTCTCCCAGACGCTGAAACACCGCTGACGCATTATGTTTCGCGCGATTGGAGGCGCTCGCGCGGCCGATCAGATCGAGAATGTGCGGCAGGTGGCGATGTTTACCGTCAGGCTCTGCTTCAACGCAGAATTTCGATGCCGCGATTCCAGCGCGCCTGGTCTTCTGCACCGCGAATCTGGCACCGGTTCCCAAACTGCGCAAGGCATCGAAAACACCCTCAGACGAAGCTCCCGCATCGATCAGAGCGCCGACGGTCATGTCGCCGCTGATTCCGGAAAACGCGTCTAGGTAGCAGATTTTCATTGGTCGATAGCCCTAGTTTGACCGGGGCCGGCAGTCGTGGCGGCCCCACAGGGCTCGGTCATCACAATAGTTGCGGCAATACTTCCGCCGCCGATCCACGGAGCGATGCGTCCACCAGGCCGGATACCGGTGTTTCGGCGATGTTGATTTCCACTACCTTCGCTCCTTCCGATTTCGCCAACTCCACCAGGCCCGCAGCCGGATAAACCACTGCCGCAGTCCCGATCACTAGAAATACTTCCGCCGCGCGCGCGGCTCGTTCAGCACGGACCCACACATCCTGCGGCAACCCTTCTCCAAACCAGACCACACCCGGCCGCTCCAGACCGCCGCATGCGCAGCGGGGCGGCAAGTCGGGAATCGATTCGCTCCGATCCACGCGCTCCCGGGCCGCAACCGCAACAGCGTAACGTCCAGATGTCGCCATGGACTTTGAGGATATTACGGCTCCCCGCGCGATCGTGCAACCCGTCGACATTTTGTGTAATCAGAGTAAACCGTTCCGCACGGCGCTCCATCTCCACTAGTGCCGCGTGTCCGGCATTCGTTTGCGCCCGCGCGATCAGGCCCCGCCGCCAGTTGTACCATTCCCACACGAGCTTCGGATCCCGCGCAAACGCCCCGGGTGTTGCCAGATCCTCAGGACGATACTGACGCCACAAGCCGCCGGCCCCACGAAACGTCGGAATCCCGCTTTCGGCGGAAATCCCGGCTCCGGTCAGCACCGCGATCGACGAAGCGGCCTGCAACCACTCGCGAACCATCCTTCATTATAAGGTGGGTTAGAATCGAGGGATCACCACCAAGGAGTCCGACCCTCTATGAAGAGATTCGCCGTGTTGCTGAGCACTTTCCTGCTGCTGTTCGTTGCCCTGCAGGCCCAGAACCTTCCGCGCGCGAAACCGGCCGAGGTCGGACTCTCGGCGGAACGCATCGAAAAAATCAAGCAAATGCTGGCTGACGACTCCGCCAAAGGAACCATCCCTGGCGCGGTGTTCCTGATCGCGCGGCATGGAAAGATCGCGGCATTCGATGCGGTCGGCGTGCAGGATCCGGGAACCAAGGCGCCCATGACGACGGAATCGATCTTCCGTATTTATTCGATGAGCAAAGCGATCACGACAGTCACCGCCATGACGCTGTTTGAAGAAGGCAAATTCACGTTGAGCGATCCGGTGGCGCGATACATTCCGCAATTTGCGCAGATGAAAGTCGGCGTGGAGAAACCGGACCCGGCGGGGGGCAAACCGACGCTGGAACTCACCCCGGCGCGCCGTCCCATCACCATTCAGGACCTGATGCGCCATACCTCAGGAATCACTTACGGTTTCTTCGGCAACTCAATGGTAAAGCATGCCTATGTCGAAGCCGGCGTCATGAAGGGCGACTACACCAACGCCGAATTCGCCGAGCGCATCGCCAAGCTGCCGCTGCACTATCAACCCGGAACCACGTGGGATTACAGCCACTCGACGGATATTCTTGGCCGCGTGGTTGAAGTCGCTTCAGGTATGTCGTTGTATCAGTACGAAAAGCAGCGCATCCTCGATCCGCTGGGCATGAAGGACACTAACTTCTATGTGACCGATGCAGCCAAGCAGTCGCGCATCGCCGAGCCCTTCCCGAACGACCGGACCATCGGTATCGATGCGGTGTTCGGAGATCCGCGCGTTGCGGGCAAGTGGGAATCGGGCGGCGGAGGCATGATGAGCACCGCCATGGACTACGCGCGCTTCCTGCAAATGATGCTCAGCGGAGGCGTACTCGACGGCAAACGAATTCTGAGTCCGAAAACGGTCGCGTTCATGACCTCGGATCACGTGACCGACGGCGTCGTGCCTGGTCCACTGTATTTACCCAGCGCGGGTTATGGATTCGGCCTCGGCTTCGCGGTGCGGCGGACAACCGGCGGTGCGGCTGATAACGGCTCAGCGGGCGACTATACCTGGAACGGAGTGGGAGGGACGCACTTCTGGGTGGATCCCAAGGAAGACATGTTCGTCGTTTTCATGATCCAGTCGCCACGGCAGCGTCCACACTATATGAGCGTGATCCGCAACATGGTGTACGCGGCCGTCGTGCAGTAAAAGCACCCACTCTCTGCGTTCGCGGTTCGGTGCCCGGCACAGAACCACAAGCGGCAGCGAGTGGATTTTCGAACTTACGCAACGCGGGCCGCTGCCTCGATCAACTGCAGCGGCTCTGGACGCTTTTGGTTCATCTCTTCCGCCAGGTCCACTCCTTTAATCGTGATCGAGTGCCGGCCGTTGTCGGATCGAAGAATGTATTGGCCTTCTTTGAGATACCACAGGCTGAATTCGAGGTGCTCTTTAGGAACGCCGAGCAGATCCTCGAACTCCTTAAGACTCACGTTGGGCTGGTCGGGCGACATCAGGCGCTTACGGTACAGCAGCGACAGGATTCCCTGACGTTTGCGGAGCTCCGAGTCGAAGCCTTGTACGGCGTTGGATTGATCGAAAATCTTCCACATCAGCCGCCGGGCTTCACGATGGTGGAGGTCGTAGGCCGCTCTGCGCTCCGGCTCGCTCAATGCGTTGTAGGCTTCCGTGATCTGCTGGAAGATCTCACTGTTCCCGGTTTCCTGATGGTCAGGATGAAATCGCTGGGCAAGCAGCCGATACACCCGGTGCACCGTCTCCTGATCGGCATTGGGGCTGATTTGGAGAGATTCGTAATAGTCGACGAACGCGCCGGATTGCATGTACTCATTTGTAAACAATTGTGCCGATGGTGCAAATGGCGATTTAGTACCTACCACGGCGGACCGGGGTTCTATTCCATGCGCCTACAAAGGTCCTAAGGATCTGTAATTTCAGCGACTTAGGACAGTGTTTCTCTGGCAATTTTCTCGGCTTGTTCGGCGCGAAACACACGAATCTTTTCACGTAGCTCCGGGCGGCTGCCTCCAAGAATGGCGATCGCCAGCAGCGCGGCATTGGTCGCTCCCGGTTTGCCGATGGCCAGCGTCCCTACCGGGATTCCACCCGGCATTTGCACCGTGGACAGCAGCGAATCGAGTCCTTTCAACGAGGCGCTTTCCATGGGCACTCCGAGCACCGGAAGGATCGTATGTGCGGCGGCTACTCCGGCCAGGTGCGCCGCACCACCCGCAGCCGCGATAATCACTTCGATCCCGCGGCCTTCTGCGGCAGAGACGTATTCGGAGGTGAGTTGCGGGCTCCGATGGGCCGAAAGCACGCGGGCTTCATTCGGGACGCCGAACTTCGAGAGCGTTTCGGTCGCGTGACGCATCGTGTCCCAATCCGATTTGCTGCCCATGATGACAGCTACCAGAGGCGGATGTGCGCTCATGTTACTGTCCTTGTGCCAGTGTGAATCCCGGCTTGCCATCGTAATTGCGAAGATTTTCGGTCATCGCGATCTCGAGTCCCAGACCGATGATGCGGTCCTGCAACGCGACCACTTGTTTCGGCGTGATCCCTGTACCCAGGAAGCGGCAGCGGAACGCATCCGTGCAGAACGTTTCAGGCGACCCGTCGGGCCAGACCCTGACACCGCGATTGGCGATCATTTCAAGCGCGAGTCCATCCCCATTCGCTTCCTGAATCTTCGCAGCCAGGTCATTCGGAATCTTCGAAGACCACTCGACGTAAATGTCGACTCCGACCAGTTCCTTCTTCGGCGCAGGCCGCGGCGCGGAAACCTTGCGAGCCGCCGTGGATCGCGGCGAATAGTGGACCGCCTTCAGCGTCTCCGGCTTTTGGCCCAGACGCGCGACTACGGCGTCGGCGAATTCCTTGGTCCCGACTTTCTGCTTGCTCTTGCCCTCGACGAAAATGTCATAGGTATGGACGCCGTCCTCCATGGTGCGCAGCCATGCGTTCTGGACGCGTTCGGCGATGTCGATTTGTCCAATGTGAACCAGCATCAGTACGGCGCCTTGCAGCAGTCCCGACGGATTCGCCATGTTCTGCCCGGCGCGCCGTGGAGCCGAGCCGTGAATCGCTTCAAACATCGCGCACTGATCGCCGATGTTCGACGATCCGGCGAGTCCCACCGACCCCGCAATCTGAGCGGCCACATCGGAGAGCACGTCGCCATACAGGTTCGGCATCACGATCACGTCGAAGGCTTCGGGCGTGTCGGCCAGCTTGGCCGCGCCGATGTCGACGATCCAATGTTCTTTTTCGATGTCGGGATATTCGGGCGAGATCTCATCGAAAATTTTGTGGAACAACCCGTCAGTCATCTTCAGGATATTGTCTTTCGTGAAGCAGGTCACCTTCTTACGGTTGTACTGTTTGGCGTATTCGAACGCGTAGCGGACAATTTTTTCCGAACCCGGACGCGTAATCACCTTTAGCGCCAGCATCTCTTCGGTGCTGGTCTGATACTCGATTCCGGCGTAGAGGTCTTCTTCGTTTTCGCGGACGATCACCACGTCCATCGCCGGATGCTTGGTGCGCACAAACGGGTGATAGGAAACGCACGGCCGGATGTTGGCGTACAAGCCCAGCATCTTGCGGGTGGTCACGTTGAGGGACTTATAACCTCCACCTTGCGGCGTCGTGATGGGCGCTTTCAGAAAAACCTTGGTGCGCCGGAGCGAGCTCCACGCGCTGGGCTGAATTCCGGCAGTGTTGCCGCTCAAATAGACTTTTTCGCCGACTTCGATGGTTTCGATCTCAAGCCTCGCTCCAGCCTCTTTCAAGATATGGAGCGTCGCGCCCATGATTTCAGGACCGATCCCATCCCCGTGGGCGACGGTGATCGGCGTGGATGTTGCGGATGTAGGAGTTGCCATATTTTCGTGTGAAGATTCACGATAACATGTAGGCAGTTCCACAACAAAAGATTGATAATTTGAGTGCTGAGCGCTCTATCAACGCGGTGGCTGAACTGCCACTGGCCGGCAAGACCGTCGTATGGGCAGGTTATGAAAACACTTGGGGAGCGGATTGAAGTAGCCATTTACAAGTATGTCGAAGCGGGCGGTAGAGGGCAACCGAGGGATGTGACCGTGGTCGACATCGTATCGACCGAACCAAGCAGTACGACTCATGACGTTGCTGATGCGGTAGAACGTCTCTGGCGCAGCGGCCACGTCAGGCTCGAGAAGTGGTGGGATGAGCTTCAGCAGTTCGTCTCCTGTTCAGATGCAGCTGACATTAAGAAGTTTTTATACGGACCACCGTACCGTCCCTTTCGCCTGACGATAACTGCAGAAGGTAGAGCCGACTACGAACGGCGGACTCTGCCTGAAGAGCGAGGACGCACCCCCCCATCAAAACGGAGAAATCCCTCGGGAGGTCTACAGCGCTCCAAGAGGGCGTTTCCGACTACGTTCAAGTCGGCTTTCGCGACTTACAAAATCGACGCCCTTCTCGGCGAAGGCGGGGTCGGGCGGGTGTTCGCGGTTCATGACGAGGATCAGCAGGTCTATGCTCTCAAGGTTCTCAAGCCGGACGGCGTTACCACTCAGGCGCGGAAGAGATTCAAAAACGAGATTGCATTCGGAAGACTGCGACATTCAAACATAATTGAAATTCTTGATTTCGGCGTGAGCACGATGCGCGGCCGGGATCTTCCCTTCTATGTCATGCCCTTATATCCCCAAACGCTTCACGACCTGTTGAAAGCTGGACTATCGCCGGACAAAGCGCTAGTGATCTTTTCCCAATTACTCGATGGAGTTGAAGCAGCACATCTTAATGGCGTCTGGCATCGTGATTTGAAACCGAAGAACGTATTGTACGACCCTGAAGCAGACCGTGCGATAGTCGCGGACTTCGGCGTCGCGCATTTCGCAGCGGATATTCAGGCCACCGTGGTGGAAACCAAGCCCGGCGAGCGCGTTGGTAACTACCAATATGCAGCGCCGGAACAGAAGGTGCGCGGAGACATCGATCACCGCGCTGATATCTTCGCTCTCGGCCTTATGCTGAACGAGATGTTCACAGGTGAGATCTTGCACGGCGTGGGTTACAAACGAGTGTCCGACGTGGCCCCTGGTTACGTGTGGATTGACGATCTTGTGGAGCGCATGGTTCAACAGTCACCAGCCGCGCGTCCGTCATCAATCGATGAAGTGAAGAAAGCGTTGATTAGCCGGCAGCTTGAATTTATCTCTCGACAACGACTTAGTGAGCTGAGAAACCGGGTTGTTCCTACTCGAGAGGCAGAGGACCGGCTTGTAGTCGATCCAATTAGGCCGACCGGTTGCGACTACGACGAAGGCCGCCTGCACGTACTCCTGAACCACACGCCAAATGGGCCCTGGATGCATGCCTTCAAGTCGTACGGAGACGCAGAATACATTCCAGGCCCCGGTTACGATGATTTTCATTTTGGAAGCAATCGAATTCTAGTCGCGGCACAAGAATCGAACGCCCAAATAATGTTCGACCAGATTAAACAACGGATTGAGGTCGCGAACCGCTCGTACAAGAAGCACGTTGAGGGACTCGCGCATCAGCAAGAAATGAACGAGCGCCGCAGGCTACAAGAGGAGACCGCAAAGGAGGATCAACGTCGTAGAGTTCTCGCAAAATTGATAACTTAGTTCGCGTGTCAGAGGTTGAGTCGACGTCCAGACTACGGGACTGGAGATGAAGAAATGATTCAGAGGTACGCGGTCATCTTCCAGAAGGCGGAACATAACTGGGCCACTTACGTTCCCGATCTCCCAGGGCTGCATCAGCACCGGCGCGACCATTGAAGAAACCGAGAGCAATATCCGCGAAGCGATCCAAGGCCACATATCCGGACGCTGCGTGAATTCGGCGATCCGGTTCCCCAGTCGACCAGCTTGGCCAGGGAAATTGAAGTCCCTCCTGCCGCCTGGTGTGGCGCGCGCACTCGTGCGTGCCGCGTCGAGACTTTTCTCGACGCCTATTCGAGCGAAAGGCCGGCGAGGCGTCGCCAAGAGTGGCGACGCGGCACGCACAATTGCGTGCGCCACACAAGCTGCGTCGCGAAACTGAGCTGGGAACATTAGCTAGTGCGTCACGCTGGTGAACGACCCCTTTGGCAGACACACATTGTAGGCGACCTTTATATCCGAATTGTCGCGATACAGCTTTACGAACGCTGCGTACGCGTCGTCCTGCTTCGGGTCGCGATCGCCGGAGGGCGGATTGACGTGATACGTCATGATCTCTTTGTCCGAATAACTCCGCGCGTGCGTCTTTTCATCACGGATCACAATCGGCGCGCCGAAGATTTCGTTGTCCATCACCCCGTGCGACCGGTACCACGCCTTATGGGCGGCCATCGCCTTCATGAAACCATCCATAGAGCCGCCGGCCTTGATTTCTGAGATTCGAACCGTGGCCATCACGCCTTCAAAAGCGGGGGCGGAGCTCTGTGCGAAGACCGGCGTCAAAAAGGCGGAAAGCAGCAATAAAGTTCGCATGGGAGGCACGGTAGCACGCCCACGTTACAGTCTGTTGAAAACCCCACGGCTCTAAATTCGTGAAACCAATTCCAATGCCCATACGTTTCATTCTTATGCGATTTCTGCGACGTTTCCCTGCCCTCGCAGCCCTCATCGCCGCCTGCCTCTGGGCGCAAGATCCACCGAAGGACAAAAAGAAGGACCCCGATCAGATCGGCAATCGCGACGTTGCCAAGGGGATTAACTTCTACTCGATCGAGAAGGAGATCGCCCTCGGCAAGCAACTCGCCCAACAGGTGCAGCAGACGGCCAAAATCATTGACGACCCGGTCATTTCCGAGTACGTCAACCGCTTGGCGCAGAATCTGGCCCGCAATTCCGATGCAAAGGTCCCACTCACGACGCAGGTGATCCAGGACGAGAGCATCAACGCTTTGTCGCTTCCGGGCGGATTCTTCTTCGTGAACACCGGCCTCATCCTGGCAGCCTCGACCGAAGCCGAGTTGGCCGGCGGCATGGCCCACGAAATCGCACATATTGCCGCGCGGCATGGGACCCGGCAGGCCTCGCGCGCGCAGGTCGCTCAAATGGCGACGATCCCGCTCATATTTATGGGAGGATGGGCGGGTTACGGGGCCCGGCAGGCGGCCGGTCCCCTGACTGCGGTCACCCTGCTTCAGTTCGGGCAGGCATTTGAAAATGAAGCCGATCTGCTGGGGCTGCAATATCTTTACAAGACCGGTTACGATCCCAATGGCATGGTCGACATCTTCGAAAAGATTGAGGCGCTGAACCGGCGGCAGCCCGGGAAAGTTTCCAAGTTTTTCGCCACACATCCACCGACAGGCGATCGGATTATCAAGGTCCAGAAGAACATTGAGGATCTGCTCAAATCGCAGCCGCAGTACGTCGTTACGACCTCTGAATTCGACATGGTGAAGGCGCGGCTCATGATGCTCGAAAACCGGCACAAGGGCGACGCACCCGATCCGAACCGGCCCCGGCTTCGCAAGGCTCCCGACAAATTGGGCGAATTGGCGAAATCGACTCCGGTCCCCAGCCGTCCAACGAATTAAAGGACTATACTGTGATAGGAAGGAGTCCGTACATGCGGCGCTTTTTAGGACTCGCGGCGATCTCTTCGCTGCTCACTTTCTCGGCTTTCGCCGACGACAAAAAGAAGGATCCCGATGAGATCGGGAACCGAGACGTTGGCAAGGGGCTGAACTGGTATTCGCTCGAGAAAGAAATTGCGCTGGGCAAGACGCTGGCGCAGGACGTGGAGCGGCAGGCGAAGGTCATCGACGATCCGATCATCGCCGAATACGTCAACCGCGTAGGCCAGAACCTGGTACGTAACTCCGACGCGAAGGTTCCGTTCACTATCAAGGTGATCGATACCGAAGACGTCAACGCGTTCGCGCTGCCGGGCGGATTCTTTTTCGTGAACTCCGGGTTGATCCTTAAAGCCGATAGCGAAGCAGAACTGGCGGGCGTGATGGCGCATGAAATCGCGCACGTCGCCGCACGGCACGGTACGCGTCAGGCGACCCGGGGACAGGTGGCGAACCTGGCTACGATTCCACTGATTTTCATGGGCGGCTGGGCGGGATACGGCATCCGTCAAGCAGCCAGCGTGCTGATCCCGGTCGGGTTCCTGCAATTCTCCAAGGCGTTCGAATCCGAGGCCGACATGCTGGGCCTGGAATACATGTACAAGACCGGCTACGATCCGGAAGCGTTCGTGGACTTCTTTGAAAAGATCCAGTCGCTGGAAAAGAAGAAGCCGGGCACCATGGCGAAGGTTTTCTCGACGCATCCTCCCACCGAGGACCGCATCGTGAAGGCGCAAAAGAACATTCAGGACCTGCTCAAGGCCCGGCCGGAATATGTGGTCACCACGTCCGAATTCAACGACGTGAAGACCCGCCTCGCCATGCTGCACAATCGCAAGAAAGTGGATAACAACGACCTGAATCGTCCCAAGCTGAAGCGGGCACCGGGTAACGGAACGTCAACCACGGACGGTGATGGCAAGACGACTACTACAGACGACGATCGTCCAACCCTGAAGCGTCGTCCAGATTCGCAGTAGCATACATTTCTCCCTGTGTGAAGGAAAGCCCGCGGAAGTGGAAGCCGCGGGCTTTTCGTTTATAAAGCGGAAGTACACGCCGGACAACGTTTCGCCGCCAACGGAATGGCCGTGCAGCATTGCGGACAATCCTTGGTCGTGACCACTGGGGCGGCCTCGGGCTTCTTGAAGCGGTTCACCTGCTTCACGACGATGAAGATCACGAACGCGACGATCAGAAACTCGATCACGGTGTTCACGAACACGCCGTAGTTGAGCGTCGCCGCCGCAGCCTTTTTCGCGTCGGCCAGCGTGTCGTAATGCTGCCCGTTCAAGGCCACGAACATATTGGTGAAATCCACTTTGCCCACAGCCATGCTGATCACGGGCATCAGGATGTCGTTCACCATGGATGCCACGATCTTTCCGAAGGCCGCGCCGATGATGACCCCGATGGCCAGGTCGAGCACGTTTCCCCGCATGATGAATTTCTTGAACTCTGAAAACATTCCGCCCTCCTCTTCCGGCTCAGTGTACCCTGAATGTATGGCGAAGCGAACCGAGTTGATCACGGTGACCTGCCCGTGCTGCCAGGCCGAACTGCACATCGATCCTGAAACGTCGGCTGTGATTCGTCACAAGGAGCACGTGAAGCCGCCCTCCATCGCCGACTTCGAGACCGCGGTCCAGCGCATGAAAGGCGAAGCGGGCCGTCGTGAGGACGTCTTTAAGAAATCGGTCCAGTCGCACAAGACGCATCACGACGTGCTCAGCAAGAAATTCGACGAGATGCTAAAGGTGGCGAAAGAGAATCCAGACGAGCCGCCGCCTAAGCGGGACATCGACTTCGACTAGGCCACGAATACGAGGCTTTTGATTCGTGTGCATCCGTGTTCATTTGTGGCTAAATTGTTTTACACCCACCACGGCGCGGTAGGCTGATCGCGAATCACGATCTGATTCAGGAACGCCGCGGCCTTGGTCAATCCTTCATCCGGTGACATCAACGTGTCCTCATGCTCGATGGACAACACGTAATCGTAGCCGAACATCCTTAACGTAGAGATAAATTCGGTCCACCACGAATACGCGTGGCCGTAGCCGCAGGCGCGGAAGATCCAGGCGCGATTGCGCTCATCGGTGTATTTCTTGGTGTCGAGGACGCCGGTCTTGGGAAGATTCGACTCGTAAATCTGCGTGTCTTTCGCATGTACGTGGAAAATCGAATCGCCCAGCACGCGGATGGCTTTGATCGGATCGATGCCCTGCCAGAACATGTGGCTCGGATCGTAATTGCAACCGATCGCCTTCCCAGCGATTTTGCGGAGCCGCAGCGCCGTTTCGGGGCTATACACGACGAAGCCCGGATGCATCTCGATCGCGACTTTCACGCCATGATCCTCGGCGAACTTGGCGTGCTTGATCCAGTAAGGCTCTACCTTTTTCTCCCACTGCCACGCCAGCAGGTCCAGATATTCCGGCGGCCACGGGCACGTCACCCAGTTGGGATACTTGGCCTTGTCGCTATCGCCGGGACAGCCCGAAAAATCGATCACCACCGGCACGCCCAGTTGTTCGGCGAGCCGCACCGTCTGTTTGCTGGTCTCGGCATACGCCTTGGCGACGTCGCGATCGGGATGCAGCGGATTCCCGTGCGAGCTGAGCGCGCTGATGGTGAATCCGTTGTCGGCGAATTTCTGTTTGAATTCCTTGAGCGCCGTTTTATCCTGAAGCATGGAGAGCTTGCAGTGCGGATCGCCGGGATAGTTTCCGGCGCCCAACTCCACGGTCGAAATGTTCAGCGACCGGAGTTTCTCAAAGACCTTTTCCAGGGAAAATTGCGATAGTAGTGGAGTAAAGACACCGATTCTCATGGGGCCCTTTCTCAGGAAGAATAGCAATGTTTAGCGATGCGGCGCTTGCCCGGAGGATCGAAGGCGGCGAAGCACTCAATTCGGCGGGTTCTGGAGAATCCATTCCCATCTGCGGAGGCTACGCGACTTTCGCGGGCGCCGGATCGCCGCTGACCCACGCCATCGGCATGGGCATGAACGGCCAGGTGACCGCAGCCGAATTCGATGTGATGGAACACTTCTTCCGGTCTCGCGGCGTGCCGGTGAATCTCGATTTCTGCCCGCACGCGGATTCTTCGCTGCTGGAATTGCTGGGAGCGCGCGGCTACCGGATCGTCGAATGCAACAACGTGCTGGCCGGTCCCATCGCAGGCAGCGACGACGCGAGAGTACGCATGGCCGGCCGCGCGGAGGAACCGGTCTGGACGCGTACCATGCTCGAAGGATTTTTCCCGGCGCGCGAGCATACCGCGACCGAACTGGATCTTGGCCGGCGCCTCTTTGATCTGGAGTGCGCCTCGGCGTGGTTCGGAATCGTGGGAGGCCAGCCTGCGTCCGCGGGAGTTCTGAATATGCGCGGAAAACTCGCGCTCCTGTTTGCCGACAGCACCCTTGAAGAGTACCGCGGACAGGGCTTGCATCTTGCTTTGATCCGCGCGCGACTGAAACATGCGGCCTCCATGGGGTGCGATCTCGCGACCGCCTCCACCGCTCCTGGAAGCATCTCTCAGCGCAACTACGAGCGCGCCGGATTCCGCGTGGTCTACACCAAGCTGAATATGCAGCGGGACTGGCAATGATCGCGCGGGTCGCCATCGAGCACCGGAACTCCTACGTGCTGATTGGTGAGAACGGGTTGGAAGTCCGCGCCACGCTTTCTGGAAAGCTGCGCTACGAGACTACCTCGCGCGAAGCTCTGCCCACCGTCGGCGATTGGGTTAAGGTTCACGACACGGTGATTGAAGAGATCCTGCCGCGGCGCACTCAGTTCGTGCGAAAAGCCGCCGGAGACAACCCGGATGCGCAGGTCATTGCCGCCAATATCGACACAGTCTTCGTGGTGACCGGCCTCGATCACGATTTCAACCCGCGCAGGCTGGAGCGTTACCACATAACCGTTCGATCGAGCGGAGCACAGTGCGTCATGGTGCTCAACAAAGCGGACTTGTGCGACGATCCTGAAAGCAAGGCTCGTGAAGTCCGCGCCGTCGCTCCCGGAGCCGACGTAGTCATCCTCAGCGCATTGCACGATGACGTCCATAGCGCGCTGCGCATCTACCTGATTGCCGGCGAGACGATCGCACTGGTTGGATCGTCGGGCGCGGGCAAATCGACGCTGATCAATCGGCTGCTGGCCCGTGATCTTCAGGAAACCGGCGCCGTTCGCGAATCGGACAGCCGCGGACGCCACACGACGTCGCACCGCCAATTGTTCACGATGCCGGGCGGCGCAATGCTGATCGACACACCGGGGCTGCGCGAACTGCAACTTTGGACCAGCGAAGACGACATCGAGGGCTCGTTTCCGGAGATTGAGGCGCTAGCGGCGGAGTGTCGTTTTCGCGACTGCTCGCATGGCGGCGAAGAGGGATGCGCGGTGCAGCAGGCCCTCGATCGGGGCGGCCTCGATCTCGATCGCTTTTCGAGTTATCGCAAAATGCGCCGCGAGGCGTGCTACCTGGACCTGCAATTGGACAAGCGCGCCCAGCTCGATCAGAAGGCGAAGTGGAAGAAAATCCATAAGGCCATGCGGAACGTCGACAAGCGCCGCTGATATGATGTGAGATTGCCGAAGCCCAAGTCAGCCGCCGAGCGCCAGGCGCGCGTCAAGAAGATCTTAGCGACGCTCGACAAAATGTACCCCCACGCAACCTGCGCTCTACATCATTCGAACGCCTGGGAACTGCTCGCGGCGACGATTCTTTCGGCACAGTGCACCGACAAGCGCGTCAATGAAGTCACGCCGGGCCTGTTCAAAAAATATCCGACCATTCGCGACATGGCTAATGCGAATCAGCCGGAGCTGGCGCAGGATATCCGCTCCACCGGATTCTTCAATAACAAGTCCAAGTCGTTGATCGGTGCGGCGCGCAAGATCCTCTCCGATTTCGGTGGCGAAGTTCCGCGTAATATCGACGATCTGCTCACGGTCCCCGGAGCGGCTCGCAAGACCGCCAACGTGGTGCTGGGAACAGCTTTCGGAATAGCTTCAGGCGTAGTCGTGGATACGCACGTTCAGCGCATTTCGCAACGGCTGGACCTCACGAAAAATAAAGATCCAAAAAAGATAGAGCAGGACCTGATGAAGATCATCCCGAAAGAGAAATGGATTCTCTTTTCGCATCAGATCATTCTGCATGGACGGGCCTTGTGCATCGCGAGAAATCCGCGTTGCGCGGAGTGCGCGCTCGATCCCGTCTGTTACGCCAAGGATAAAACATCGCTCTAGGGCTCTTGACGGGATCTTCTGGCTTATGTAGATTACCAACAATATGGCTCGGTTACGCTCCTTCCTATCTCGCCTGGCCGGAAGTTTTGCGACCAGCCGGCTGGATCGCGATCTCGATCAGGAACTGCGCGCGCACATCGAAATGGAAACGGCGGAGAATATCCGTCTCGGTATGACGCCGGAGCAAGCGCGCCGTACAGCGCTGGTTGCCTTTGGCGGACTGACGCAGACCGCGGAAAACTGCCGCGACCATCGAGCGTTGCCATTTGTTGAGACACTGGCGCGGGATTGGCGCTATGCGACGCGTGTCGCCGCGAAGTCGCCGGGTTTTACAGCGGTCGCGATACTTTCCTTGGCTCTGGGCATCGGCGCCAGCACGTCGATTTTCTGTGTCGTCGATGCCGTGCTGCTGCGTCCGCTTCCGTATCGCGATTCGGATCGCTTGGTGTTGGTTCGGGAGCAGTTGTCGCCCATCGCACCCCAACCGATGCCGGTGCCCGCACCGGACGCTCGCGAACTTATCAAGGGCGACCTTTTTGAACGGGCTGGCGCAATGCTCAACCGGCGATTCGATGTTTCGAACGGATCGACGCCCGAGCGAGTGAACGGCGCGCGAGTGTCGGCGGCGACCCTTCAACTGCTGGGGATCGCGCCGCTGCATGGGCGCGTTTTCCTGGAAGAAGAAGACCGGCCGGGCATACATGTCGTCGTTCTCGGCTACGATCTGTGGCAGCGGCTTACCGGCGGCGATGCGAGCATCGTCGGCAAGACCATTCAGGTCGATCGGCAGCCGTACCAGGTCGCGGGAATCATGCCGCGGCAGTTCGTGTTTCCACCACAAGGCCTGAAGTGGGAAAAACCCGCCGAGCTTTTCGTCCCGCTCGCTCTCACGCCCGATGAACTGCGCGTGCATGTGGATAACTCCAGCTTCGGCGTTCTTGGGCGGCTGAAGCCGGGAATCACGATCGAGCAAGCCGATGCCCGCATGGAGAGCGTCGCACGCGAAATTCAGGCCGCCTATCCGCTGGAGATCCAGCAGCAATTGCCCAAGAATATCCGGCTGCATGCCATGGTGTTGCCGCTGCGGGATCAGGTGGTGGGTGGGTCGCGCAAGCTGCTGCTGATTCTGATGGCGGCGGTGTGTTTTCTCCTGCTGATCGCATGTGCCAACGTGGCGAACATGCTTCTGAGCCGCGCCGGCGCACGCGGCCCGGAACTTGCACTGCGCCTCGCCTTGGGCGCCAGCCGGGGATCGCTGATCCGTCAGCTACTCACGGAGAATCTTTTGCTGAGCGTTGCTAGCGGCATCCTTGGGATTGCGTTCGCATGCGCCGCCATCGGAGCCACGATCTCCCTCTTACCGGCGGACCTGCCGCGCATGGCTGAAATCAGTCTCGATTGGCGAGTCCTGGCATTCTCCGTCGCTTTGTGTGTCGCCACTACGCTGCTATTTGGATTGGCGCCAGCCATCGCAACGACGCGCGTCAATCTGGACCGCAATCTACGCGAAGGTGGACGTGGAAGCGCGCGCTTAGGCCGCGTTTTTGCAGGCGGCTTGGTGATCGCCGAAATCGCGCTTACCGTCGTCTTGCAGGCAGGCGCGAGCCTATTGATTCGCAGTCTGATTCAAGCGCGCGATCACGATCCGGGCATGCGGCCCGCGCAAGTGCTCAGCGTGTCGATCGCTCTTCCGGGATCGGTCTATCGCAGTCCGGAATCGGTGAACACCTTTTATCGCGACGCGTTGCGCGAGTTCGCGGCCATGCCCGGTGTCATGATGGCGGGTGCCGCCAGCAGTCTGCCGTTCTCGGCGACTCAGCGCCATGTCTACACCGTGGAAAACCACTCCCATTCGCCGACGAATTTTAGTGAAGTGCTTGGCGATTATTTTCAAACGCTTGGGATTGCGCTGCGCCGCGGCCGGTGGTTCAACGACAACGATCGGCCCGATTCGGAGCGCGTCGTTCTGATCAACGAAACCGCGGCGCGCCAATTCTGGCCGGGCGAAGATCCCGTCGGGAAGCGTGTGAAATGGGGCGTGCTCCAGACGCCCTGGCCTTGGATGACTGTCGTGGGGGTGGTCGCGGACGTAAGCCAGGATGCCGCGGACAAAGCGATTCAGCCGCACATCTACGAGCCATTTATGCAGAGCGACAGTAACGCGATGAGCCTGGTGGTTCTCGCCCATGCTCCTGAGAATCTCGCGAACAGCGTGCGGGCCGCGCTGCGAAGAATGGACCCCGATCTTCCCATCAGCCGCCTGCAAACCTTGGAACAGGCCCAGCGCGATTCGATTACGCCGCGCCGCGCGACCACGTGGATCGTCAGCTCCTTTGCCGCGGCCGCGTTGCTCTTGGCCTCCATTGGCGTCTACGGTGCGATGATGTTTCTGGTCTCGCAACGCAGGAAGGAAATCGCGATTCGAATGGTACTGGGCGCGACGCGCGAATCCGTTCTCACCATGGTTCTGGGACGCGGAATGGCACTGATCAGCTCAGGACTTCTGATTGGCCTCGCGGCATCTTTCGCGCTGAGTCGCTTCATCGCCAGCCTGCTCTATAGCGTGCGTCCGACCGATGCTTGGGCATACTTGATCACTGTCGGCGTGCTTGGAATGGTGGCCCTATTGGCGCAACTTGGCCCGGTCAGGAGCGCTACGCGCGTCGAATCCGCCGACGCGCTGCGTCACGACTAGTCCTAGCGTGCGGCCGGCTCGCCGGTCAGGTGCAATCCCTTATGGATCGCGTAGAGAGCCAGTTCCAGACGGTCCGAAACGCCTAGCTTGTCGAAGATGTTGTGAAGATGGTTCTTCACCGTCTGCTCGCTAATGAACATCTTCTCAGCCATTTCCTTGTTCTTGTAGCCCTGCGCGACCAGCGCCACGATTTCGCGTTCACGCGCGGAAAGCGGGCTACGCTCGCGGCCTTTGCCGCCACCCGAAGAGTTGCCGCCTTCCGTGCCTGTCTGGAACTGGCGCATGACCGCTGCAGTGGTGTGTGAGTCCAGCCAGATTTCGCCGGAGTGGACCTTGCGGATGCTCTTCACGATCAGGTCCGGCGCCGTCTGTTTCAGAACGATGCCGCTGCAACCAAGCTTCATCGCCTGCACGAATTCGTTCTTATCGTCCGAAGCCGTGAGCACGATCACGCGCGTGCGCTTGTTGGTCTGCTGCAAGGCCTGGAGGGCGGAAAGGCCATCTAGATTGGGCATGCGAAGGTCCAGCAGCAGGACGTCTGGATCGAGTTCCTGCACGCGTTCCAGCACTTCACGGCCGTCCGAGGCCTCTCCCACCACTTCGAAGTCGTCCTCGAGCAGAAGCAATTTCTTAAGCCCGTCGCGGACAATAGGATGATCGTCGGCGATCACGATTCGCACCGTGGCCTTCTTTCTTTCCATTCCCTCCGCGTTGTCATTAATAGGGGCTGACATAGTGTCCATAGGCTCCAGTTTCGTCATTACGTCCCGATGATAAGGGGTTCTAGTACTTTGCACAATTCAGGCTCCCCCAACAAATCGGCCGTGTAGTTCACCTAATTCGCTGCTAAGGTAACCCTAGCCGTACTGGACTGTTAGTAAGTACTGGGGGGAAGGATCTGGTAACTGCGACAACGATTCGAGTTACAACAAGAAAGGGCCTACGCAGACCTTAGGACGCGCCTTCGACCCCTGGGAGCCAATCAACTTCTGGAAGAGCCAGCATAGCACACCCGACCAGGACACAAGGCACGTCCAAGATCGGCGACTCGCCGCCCCGCCAACATGTCGCGAGAGGATTTGGGGCTCCATCTAGTCCTAACGTTGGCGTTAGAATGGAGATGGCGTGCTGGACAAATCCGGGATTTTCGTACCGCACCAGAATCTGAGCGATCAGATCAATGGCAACATCATCCGCAGCGAAATCGAAGGCGGAGTTTACCTGCGCGATCTGCCCGAGGAGAGCACGCTCGAAGTCGCCACACAGAACCGCCGGTACACGCTGGTGGTACGCGGCGACGGGCAGGCGCTCATTTCCGGCCATCCCGAGTTTTGTCCTGAACCGGTCGAAGTGCGCATCCACGGATCGAACTGGGGCGGCTCGATGCTGAAAGCCGCGTATTTGGGGCGCGGGATGCATCTAGAGTACCGGCACCCGAAGTATCGCGGTCCCATCGTGACGTCGCCCATCGTGGATATCCGGCTGATGGCAGCGTAGTCACACCTGTCTGGCGCGTACTCCCAAAATTTCATCCAGCGCCTGCTTTCGAACATCATCCGCGTTGACGCTGGACGTCACGGTGACGTTCAGATCGCGCAATAACCCGTCGCGGACTGAGTAAATCCAGCCGTGCACCGCCAGTTCACGCCCGGCGGACCAAGCCTCCTGGACGACCGGCGACTTCCATACGGCTGCGGTCTGCTCGACGACATTCAGCTCCGAAAGCGTTTTCCACTGGGCCTGATGATCGCCATCGAGATATGCCGCGTACTTCTGATGAATCGCACGGACGGGCGCCAGCCATTCGCCGACTTTTCCGCGATACTCACCGTCCAGAACCGCGCGAATTCCGCCGCAGCCGTAGTGGCCGACCACCATGACGTGCTTCACGCGGAGCACGTCCACCGCATAGTGCAGACAGGCGCCGCAGTTCGGATCGAAGGGATTGACCACGTTCGCCACGTTGCGATGCACAAAAATTTCGCCGGGCATCAAGCCGACGATTTCGTTGGCAGGCACGCGGCTATCGGCGCAGCCGATCCAGAAATACTGGGGAGCCTGCTGCTCCGCCAGCCGCTCGAAGAATCCAGGCGTGTGCGATTCGGTCCGCTGCGCCCATTCTTGATTGTTGCGAAAGAGGTCGCCTAGTAAACGCATTAGTTATCCTGGATGAACCCGGTCGCTATCGCTCGCGGTTCTGTCTGCAGCACCGAACCGCGACCGCAGGAAGCGGGTCCCGCAAGCTACCGCTTCGACCCCGCCAGCGCTGTCGCAACTTCCCAATTGAATTGTACGAACTTATACAGCGCGTCTTCGAGCAGCCGCTCCTGATCGCTATGCGCGCCGAAACCCTTGGGGCCGTCTTCTTCATCCACCATTGGACCGATCCCATAACACTGCACGCCTTTGCTGCGCAGGAACGACATATCGGTGGCTCCAGTGCTCATCTGCGGCATGGTGATGGTGTTGTAAACCTTGCGATTGGCCGCCTCTATGATCCTGAACGCCTCGTTGTCGATGCGCGACGGCGGAGCGATAGGACGGCGATTTCCGTCGTTGGTCACGATCTCCACCGCCGGATCGTTAATCACCTGGCGCATCAGCTCGTAAAACTTGGGCATATCCTCGTCCGGCAGCGCGCGAATATCCAGCGTCGCGCGAGCTTCGGACGGAATGACGTTGGATTGATACCCTCCGTTGATGATATTCGGCGAAATAGACGTATGCAGCATCGAATAGTGACCGGGTTCATGCTCGGCCAGATACTCGCGCGCGGCCGCGGACTTCGCGGGATCGAACAGCGCCTTGTAGCGTGCTGACTCTTCCGGAGTACTCACTGTGGCGAGCTTTTCGAAATAGTAGCGCGTCGTGTCGTTGAGCCGCATTGGTGGATCCCACATCGCGATCTTTTCGATCGCGCGCGAAAGGTGGAGAATCGGATTGCTGCGCAGCGGACGCGATCCGTGCCCCGCAACTCCACGCGCAACTAGCTGGGTGCCGCGCGGTAGTTTCTCCACGGTTTGGATCAGTGCATACCGAACCTCGCCATTACGTCGCGAAACCTGACCTCCTTCGGCCAGGGCAATCTCGGCTTCGATGTCACTCCAGTTTTGTTCGACCAGATGTCCGATGCCCATGTTCGCCGCGGCTTCCTCACCCGCTTCAGCGACGAAGATCACATCGCGATCGAGCGGAACTTTCAGCCTCTTCAGCAGGAGCATGGTCATCATGCCCGAGGTCATATTGTCTTTGTCGTCGAGCGTGCCGCGGCCGTAAATAAAGCCGCCGGCGCGGGCAGCGCTGAACGGGCCGAACTTGCCCCACTTGGCTGGATCGACTTTCACCGTGTCGGTGTGGCCCATGATCAGCAGCGGCTTTTTCGAACCGTTCCCTTTGATCCGCGCCACCAGGTTCGATCGCGCCGGATCCTTGGCCGACGTGATCACGGAGATTCCTTCCGCTTCGAGCACCTTCTTCACGTACTCGACCACTTTGGTTTCATTGCCCGGCGGATCGGCGGTGTCCATCTGGACAACAGTCGTGTAGTGGCGCAGCGTTTCGGCATTTACCTTGGGCCAATCGGGAGTTTGCGCGGCGGCACACAACGCGACAAGAAACAGCGGAATCGATCGGAGCATCAAATCTAGTCTATGCCAGCCGTGGGATCACCGCACGCAGCAGTTTGATTAGCGTCTCGCGGACGCGCTCGCCCACTTCGAGGACTTCGCTGTGGACCAGCTTCTGCTTCAGGATTCCCGCGGCCATGTTGGTCACGCATGAAATCGCCAGGACCTTCATGCCCATGTGATTCGCGACGATCGTTTCCGGCACCGTCGACATGCCCACCAGATCGGCGCCGATGGTCCGGAGGTAGCGAATCTCCGCCGGAGTTTCGTAGCTGGGACCAGTCATGGCCGCGTAGACACCCTCGTTCAGTGTTAGCCCGAGTTTCGCGCCCGCGGCTTTTGCGATGTCGCGATACTCCGCAGCGTACGCTTCGCTCATGTCGGGAAATCGCGGGCCAAGCGAATCGTCATTCGGTCCGGTCAACGGATTCGCTCCAAGGAGATTGATGTGATCGGAGATGAGTACCAGATCCCCAGGCTTATAGCTGGTATTCACGCCTCCAGCAGCGTTCGTGAGGACCACGCTGCGCACGCCGCGTTTATGGAGTTCACGAATGCCGAAGGTCACCTGCGCGGGCGTGTAGCCTTCATACAAATGCGCGCGCCCGGCGAGCACAATGACAGGCGTATCTCCGATGCGGCCGTCGACCAGTTTGCCCGCGTGTCCTACCGCCGTGGATTGCGGCCATCCAGGAATTCTCGAATACGGCATCTCGTGGCGGTCGTCGAGCGTATCGGCAAACGCGCCGAGTCCACTTCCAAGAACGACTCCGACTGGTGCTCTATCTGTCATCAGGATTCACTGAGCTCACAACAGCATCCCCGCGATGCACGCCGACATGAAATTCGCCATAGTCCCGGCGGCTACCGCCTTCATTCCTAGACGCGCCAAGTCCGATTTGCGCGTCGGCGCCAGCGCCCCGATTCCCCCTACTTGAATCGCCACCGAACTCAGGTTCGCGAATCCGCACAGCGCATAGGTAGTGATCACAAAAGATCGCGGATCGAGCGTTTTGGCGATTTTCCCCAGATCGACGAATGCCACGAATTCGTTCAAGATTAGCCGCTCCCCCAGCAGATTCCCGACCGTGCGGCAATCATCGTACTTTACGCCCAACATCCATGCGATCGGCGAGAAGATGCGCCCCAGGATCGCCTGCATCGAGTCCGGAATCCAAGCCAGCTGATCGTGACCCGCTTTCAAAATTCCGTTCACCAGCGCGATCAGGCCGATGAACGCGATAAGCATCGCGCCAATGTTCAACGCGAGTTGTAATCCGTCCGACGCCCCGCGTGACGCGGCGTCGATAATGTTGACACCCGGTTTTTCGACTTCGACATGCACGCCGCCCGCGGTGGCCGGTTGGTCGACCTCCGGCATCAGCATCTTGGCAAGCATGAGCGTCGCCGGCGCCGTCATGATTACAGCGGTCAACAGGTGGCGAATTTCGACCCCCGCGATGATTACGTACGCCGCCATCACAGCACCGGATACATGCGCCATGCCGCTCACCATCACGGTGAATAGCTCGCTCTCCGTCAACCCCGCCAGGAACGGGCGAATTGTCAGCGGGGCTTCGGTTTGGCCCATGAAGATGCTGGCGGCGACGTTGAGCGACTCGGCTCCGCTGGTTCCCATGACACGTTGCATCACCACGGCCATCGCTTTGACGACAACTTGCATCACGCCCAGGTAATACAGAATCGCGAACAGCGACGCGATGAAGATGACAATTGGCAAAACTTGAAAAGCGAAGACCACGCCGAACTGATCGTTCTTCACCCCGAGCTTGTCGCCGAACACGAAGGAGCTTCCCGCCGCCGCGTACTCCAGCAGATGATTCACACCGTTGCTGGCAGCCACGAATCCACGCGCCACCGGCGTCTTCAAAACCAGAAAAGCGAAGCCGAACTGGAGTCCGAGTCCCCAGAAAATCACGCGAGGTTTGATCTGGCTGCGATGCTTCGAAAACAGAAAAGCGACGGCCACGATCGCGACCAGGCCGATGAGACCCGTAAACCTATCCATGAGGGGAGAATTTTACCAGAATATGCGATCATGTCGTGATGCTGAACCTTCGATTTGCCATGTCCGCTCTTATTTTCGCCGCCACTAGCTTCGCGCAAGCCCCCAAACCGGAGTTTGGAATGGCGTGGATGCCCGAATTCAACGCCACAACGCGCGAGCTCGTTTCGTTAGCTGAGGCGACGCCCCCTGAAAAATTCGCGTGGCGGCCGGCTCCCGGCGTACGCTCGATCAGCGAAGTTTATGTGCACATCGCCGTGGCCCACATGTTTTTCCTCACGCAATCCGGCGTGAAGGCGGACATGTCCAAGGTGACCCGTGACGCAGAGAAGAAGATCATGGCGAAGGCCGACGTAATCGCATTCCTGAAGGAATCGATCGCCGCGGTGGAAGAAAACTATCCTAAAATGGACCTGAAAAAGAAGGTGAAGTTCATCGACGCGGAAACGACCGTCGAGGGCATCATGATTCATCTGATCTCGCACACCAACGAACACCTGGGTCAGTCGATTGCATATGCGCGGATGAACGGAATCGTCCCGCCCTGGTCGAACTAGCTGGGCCGCTGCGCTGAAACCGGAGTACAATTTCCACATGGACAGACGCCACTTTATCGGATTGTCTTCTTGGGCGGCAATGGCTGGAATCCTCCGTGCCGCTCCCTCTGCCGGCGACGCAACCAATGAAGCCTACTGGTCGCTGGTCAAACGCCAGTTTCCGCTCGAGGACGGATTGCTGTATTTCAATGCCGCCAACGTGTGCCCGGCGTCGCGAGCCGTGCTCGACAGGCACGCCCAGTTCGAGCGCGACTTCCAGTCCGATCCGGCGTTTCAGAATCGCGAAAAATACGGCCCCATTCGAACCTCGGCACGAGCGAAAGTCGCCAAGCTCCTGAACGTCGCGCCCGGTGAAATCGCGTTCACGCGCAACACCAGCGAAAGTAACAACACGATTGTCCAGGGGATCGATCTAAAGGCCGGCGATGAGATCCTGGTAGCCGATCACAATCATCCGTCCAATCTTGTCGCATGGCAGATCCGCGCCAAGCGGCAGGGCTTCGTCGTCAAGCCGCTGCCGACGCCCTCCCCTGCCCCGAACCGCGATGCCCTCGTCGCGACGTTCGAGGAAGCCATCACGCCGAAAACGCGTGTGATCGGGATCACGCACGTCACCAACGTCCATGGGTTGCGATTTCCGGCGAAAGAGATCGCCGAATTGGGCCGGAGACGCGGCATTTGGGTGCATCTGGACGGGGCGCAGTCTTTCGGCGCGCTCGACATCGATTTGAAAGACATCGGCTGCGATTCGTATTCCGCGAGCACCCATAAGTGGCTGATGGGACCGCTGGAGGCCGGCGTCCTCTATGTGAGAACCGAACGCCTGGGAGAGGTCTGGCCGTCGATCGTGACCGCCGGCTGGTCCGACAAGCTGAACGACGCGCGCAAGCTCGAGGTGTACGGTCAGCAGGACGACCCGCGCATCGCCGGGCTGGACGCGGCCCTCGATTTCACCAACCTGATCGGCATCAAGAATATTGAAGCGCGCGTGCGCTGGCTGGCGACGTATTTCAAAGAGCAGGCCCGGCAGATCCCCGGAGTCGAGCTGCGCACCAACATGGAACCCGAGCTTTCGCACGGCGTCGTAAAAATCTCCACCGGCGAACCGAACGTAAAAAAGCATTACGACACCATGTGGGAGCGCAATCGACTGGCGATCGCCAGCACCCAACATGGAGACCAGCACGGGTTGCGTTTTTCACCGCACATTTACAACACCAAGGACGATGTCGACGCTGCCATCAAGGCGCTGAAAGCCGCGGTGGCCTGAGTGGACCGGCTGTACCTGTCGTGTTGGGTTCGCGGCTATACCGACGCCAATATGCTCCGGCATTTCGAAAGGATGCTGGGCCTGTTTCCGTTTTCCAAGCTCGCGGCCCGAGGCCCAGTGCTGCGTATCTATGCGCTTGAGTATGTGGAACCTCCGCAGCTCGAGCGCGAATTCCTGCCGGGGACCGAGCCGCGGGAAATCATCGAATCCGCCCGCGAATTTGCTCACGACGATTGCGCCTATGAAGTGGACGCGGCGTGGGACTTGTGGCAGTTCGATGGTGAGTGGCGGCTGGCTCCTTCCGCAGTGACGCTGGTGTGCTTCGCGCCGGCCTTTGAAAACGAAACCGGCGATCAGCTCCGCATCGACTTCGGTAACGACGCCCGTTTTCTGCCGAATCCGCACATCGAAGGCGGACCGCGTATGGCTCAGTCGAACTTGAAGAGCCTGGTGACGTTGGTCCACCAAGTCGAATCCGCCCTCGGTGTGGAGCGCCGGCAGCTATGGTCGGAAAGCGGCGTCAGTCCCGTAGACCTGATCGCACAGGAGCTATGATTTGCGTGCTTTGCGCGAACGTTGCGCCTTGGCGTGAAACCGTTCTAAACCACCGGCTCCATCCCAAATCTCCGCAACAACAAAAACTCGGAAAGGTTATCCGTAGTCAGCAAACCGAGCAGTTTCTCGTCATCCATCACCAGCGCGCAGCGGCCGGCATGCGCCATCGAAGGAAGAACCATGGAGAGATCGTCGCCTGGCTCGAGCAAAAGAAAATCGCGGTCCATGACTCCCGCCACGTACGCATCGGGGCCTTCCGCCGCAAGCGACTTCAGCAACAGATTGCGCCCTAGCAGTCCGACCACCTGTTCGCCGTGCATCACCGGAAAATCCTCCTGCGAAGTGGACAGCAGCAGGTTGGCGGCATCGCGAATCGTGTTTCCATGATCCAGCGTGTGGAACTGGGTGATCATGGCGGCGCGCACCGGGATTCCGTGGGTCAGGGTTCGGCCCATAGCGGCTGCGCTTTCTTGTGCCGCGCCCAGATAAACGAAAAATGCGAAGAACACCAGCACCGGTTGCGGCGCCAGCAATCCATACAGGGCCATGCTGATCGCCAGCATCCGTCCCATCCATGCGGCGGTCCGGGTAGCCTGATCCTCGGGACGGATCAGCGACAGCAGCGCGCGCAAGATGCGGCCGCCGTCCATGGGAAAGGCGGGCAGCAGGTTAAACGCCGCCAGCACCAGGTTTCCATACGCCAGCCGCGCCAGCGCGTTCGCGTCCGTAGGCTGGATCAGGTCCGCCATTTTGATCGGCACCGACAGGTGCATGTAGAACATGTACAGGAAAATCCCGGCGGAGAGGAGGATGTTGACCAGCGGACCGGCGACGGCGATCGACAGCTCTTCGGAAGGCCGCAGCACTCGTTCCATGCGCGAAAGTCCGCCGATGGGGAACATGATGATCTCCGTGGTCCGCACGCCGAAGCGGCGCCCCACAAAGGCGTGTCCCATTTCATGCAGCAGAACGCTGGCGAATAGTCCCACCAGGAACAGCGCGTAGCTGCTGCTGGTGTGCCCGCTGCCCAGATCGGTCACCACCAGGAAGATCACCAGGAGAACGAAGGTGAAGTGCAGCCGGACCGGGACACCGAACAGATTGAACCCTCGCATGGTGCCGGCCGTGCCGCTGTGATTCGATACTCGTGCAATCTCCACAAGTCAACCTTAACCAACTTTCGGGAAAGTTGTACTAAGTGAAAACCCTGAGTCGGCATGCGATGAATCGCTGAATCTGGGAGATTATTCGAGGGGCCAGCGGCGTGTGGAGGCGCCCTGAGACTTCCGGCTGGGCAGTGGACCAGGCCCATCGGAAGCTCCTTTGCGCATCGGCGAGTTGGAAAAATCCAGCTCCGCTGTTTCGAACTGCACCGGCCGGTCCAGCACCATTTCGAGCGTAGTTCCCTTCGCAAGAACAGCCTCCGGGCCCCGGGTCAGCAGCACGCCCATCAATCCCGCAGCGGCTCCGGCCGCCGCGCCGATCCCCGCTCCCATTCCCGCCGCTCCGCTGATACCGCCGGCCAATGCGCCGACGCTGGCTCCGGCCGCGGCTGTTTCGGCGACGGTCCGCGCGTCGCCGGCCTTATTGCCCTCGCTCCTGATAGTGCCTTCCTTGCGATCCAGTTCCTCGCTGGCGCGACCGTCGATTCCGCTGACGCGTGCGCGGAAGTCGCGCGTAGTGCCGTTCGGCAGCGTCAGTGAATCGAAGCGCAAGTGAAACTCGCCACGCCCCTTGACCTTGCCGGGACGCTGAATTTCCGTGATCGTTCCCGCGACATAACTACCCGGCGGGATCACGATCTTTCCGTCCACCAGGATGGGAAACACGGTTTCCAGATACACGCGATCGCCCGGAATTGAGTTTTTCGTACTGACGCTATTGATCAGGCTCAACGGAATGTGCGTGCCGGTTTCGACCACGAACGGTTTCAGGTCGGGAGCTTTGCCCTCAGGCTTGTCGTCCTGAGCAGAAAGCCCCAGCGCGAGGCAAACCATCGGGCACATCACGCGTAAACACATGGCGGACACTCCCTAGCATCAGTGTAACCCACACTTTCCTATACGCGGACGCGACGCGCTCGGTTTCCTTCGCTTCTCATTACGCGATCATAGGAGAGTCTTGAAGCTGATCCCCAACATTTTGAGCGCGGCCCGGCTGGCGCTCGCACCGTATCTGTTCGTAGTCATTTGGCGGCGTGAATACACCCTGGCGCTGGGATTGTGCCTGATCGCGGGAATCACGGATGGGCTCGACGGCCTGATCGCACGGCGGTTTCAGGCCGCGTCTCGCCTGGGCGCGTATCTGGATCCCATCGCCGATAAAGTCCTGCTTAGCGGAGCGTTCCTCACGCTCGCACTCGACGGCGCGATCGATAAATGGGTGGCAGTGCTGGTGCTGGGGCGGGACGTGTTGATCCTATTCCTTGCCGGCGGGGCATTTGTCTTAACCACTGTCCGCAAGTTTCCGCCGTCCATCTGGGGCAAGGGGAGCACGTCCGCTCAGATCGTGTTTGTATTGGTGCTGCTGGCGCATCTATCGGGATTCGCGTCCGCGTCATGGGTCGAAACGCTGAAGTGGCTGGTCGTGGCGTTTACTGCCGGGAGTGGAGCCCACTACAGCTGGATCGCTTTTTCGACCGCGCGCCAGACGCGCGCTCCCGCGAACCATGATTCTATGCCGTGACCCTTGCGGTGCCAGGACTTGCGGCCTTTGCGTTTCACTTTGCGTCTTTGCGTGAAACGGCCGTTATGATGAAGATGTGACTCCTGAGTCGTTTCCTGCGCCGGTCTACGCGGACACGGTGCTTACCCAGAACTTCGAAGACGCAAAAAGATATTTTCTCGATTCCCTGCTCGACATCCATTACGCGCACTCGCGCATGCTAGCCGATCAAGGGATTATCACGCGCGAGGACGAACGTACATTGGTCGCCGCGCTCGACGGGCTCGACCGTAAACAGATCGCGCGAGCCGTGTACGACGGAACGTACGAAGACCTGTTTTTCTATATCGAATCGCTGCTCGAAAAATCCGCGGGCGCGGCTACCGCCGGCAAAATGCACACCGCGCGCAGCCGCAACGATATCGCGATCACGCTGTACAGGATGACGGCGCGCCGTGAGCTGTTGAAGATGGCGCATGCGATCGCAGATCTGCGCTGTGTCCTGCTGGACCTCGCTTCGCGGAATCTCGAGACCGTCATGCCCGCGCATACCCACACGCAGCCCGCGCAGCCGACCACCTTGGCGCATTATTTACTAGGCGCCTCCGAGTTTCTGGGACGCGATTCGTCGCGCATCCAGGGCGCCTTCGCGCACGTGAATTTGAGTCCGCTGGGCGCGGCTGCGCTCACCACCACCGGCTTTCCGATTAGCCGGGAGCAGACCGCAAAGGCGCTGGGGTTCGAGGGTCTGGCTGAGAATTCCTACGCTGCGATTGCGGCTATCGACTATTTGACCGAATCTGCGTCCACCGTTGCCATAGCCATGGTGAACCTGGGCAAACTGATCCAGGATCTGCTGCTGTGGTCGACGCGCGAGTTCGCATTTCTGCGGCTATCGGACGCGTTCGTTCAATCCTCCAGCATCATGCCGCAAAAGCGTAATCCAGTCGCGCTGGAGCACGCACGGATTCTGGCTAGTCGCGCGCTCGGCGAGGCGCAAGCCGTGCTGACCTGCGCGCACAACACGCCGTTCGGTGACATTAACGACAGCGAAGACGATTTGCAGCCACTGGTGTTTACCATGTTCGCCGATGCGCTGCGGGCGCTGAAGCTGCTGGCCGGTACCCTCCGCACCGTGACCGTGGATCGCGAGGCACTAGCGCGCCGAGCAGGAAAAGACTTTCTGACGGTGACGGAACTGGCCGATACACTGGTTCGTCGCGAGGGCATGACGTTCCATGACGCGCACGCGCTGGTGGCGCAGACCGTACGCGAATGCGGTCCACACGACGACGTTGCGACTATCGCGGCCACCCTGATGACGCTGCGGCCGTCGTTGAAATTGACCAAAGCCGAGGTAGAACAGGCGCTCGACCCCATGCATTTCGTGCAAATCCGCGGAATCGTCGGCGGGCCGGCGCCGGAACAAACTCGAGATGCGATCGCGCGGGCACAATCGGAGCAGCGGAAATTCGAGGCGTGGATCGAAGCGAAGACCGGCTTGCTCGATCTAGCGCACGCGGAGCTTCACCACAGCGCCAGATCGTAGTGGGCGCGAATCTTTTCGTCCTGCGTGATCAACGTTGCGCGTCGGGATCGAGCGTGCGCGACGATGATGCGATCAGCAGGTTCGCGAGTCCACTTTTCAGCCAGTGCTTGGTCGATAACCAGTGCAAACGGATAGTCGCACACGCGGACGCCCATGTAATTTCGTAGATCGCGAACGAAATCGTGGGCGGGACTCTTGACCCTTCCGATCTCATGAAGCATTTCGAGCTCAAGAACAACGATGGGCGAGATCAAGAGTACGTCATCGGCCTCAATCGCTTGCCGCGCGCGTTTCGGGAACGCGTCTTTGTCACCCCGGCGTAGCCACACTGCGGAATGCGTGTCGAGGTAAGTCATCGGGCTTTGACGCGGGATGCTCGCTTCCGCCGCTTTCGTATAGCCAACTCGCGTTCGAGCGCGTCGAGATTCTGCGGCTCCGTCCATTCCCACGGCACTTTTAGGTCGTTCGGATCGCCGACGATCAAATCCGGCCAGGGCGGCATGCGGTCGAACTTGCTGATCTTCTTCTCCGGTACGATTCTCAGGATCTTGCCCTTGCGTTCGATCTCGACCGGCGTCCCCTTCTCCAGAACCTGGTCGAGAATCGCGTAAACGTTCTGCCGAAGCTTGGTGGCGGTGACTCTCATGGCTCCAGACTAACACACGTACGTATCAATGACCGGACACGTACGTGTAACTCTGCGCGAACTTTCCGGTAATGGCCCACGTATGACTATCATGCGAACGATTTCCCTGCTCCTCGCCGGCTGTTCCCTCCTTCTGGCCTCGGATTCCAAGGAATTCAAGAAAACCGTGCCGATGGACGCCACTGGACGGTTCACGCTGGATACCTATAAGGGCTCCATCCACATCACGGCTTGGGATCAGCCGCAAGTCGATATTCAGGCCCGGATCGTCGAAGACCCCGGCTGGCACTCGATGCCCGTGGAAGAGGTCGATATTCGCGTGGACGCGTCGTCATCCAGCGTGCGGGTAAAGTCCGACTATCGCCGCCACTGGTCCTGGTTCGAAGACGGCACTATGCCGAACGTCTACTACACCATCCGCGTCCCGCGCGGCGCCAGCCTGACCATCGAGGATTACAAATCGGAGGCGGATATCGCCGGCGTGCAGGGAGACGTCGAGTTCCACACCTACAAAGGGACGGCGCGGCTCAGCGGTCTGGAGCGCGGCTTGAATCTGAAGACCTATAAGGGCGACATTCGCGCTACGTTCGCGAAATTCAGCAGCCACACCCACATAGACACATACAAAGGCACCATCGATCTGTCCATCCCCCGGTCGAGCGCGTTCGAGATCAATGCCAAGTTCGAAAGGCGGGTGGATTTCGATTGCGATTTTCCGCGCAGCATCCGGACCAGCCGGCGGGAATCGGAATTTCGCAGTACCGTGAACGGCGGCGGACCGGAACTGCGGCTGACTTCCTATCGCGGAAGCATTCGAGTCCGGGCCGTTTAGAAATCACGAGCTAAATTCCGCCGTTCCCTTTACTTACAGGCAACTAAGATGGTACTCTCAGTTCTTAATGCGAACTGTCGATTTGATCCATCGAAAGAGGGACGGCGAAGAGCTGTCCGCGGAAGAAATCGCTTTTCTCGTTGACGGCTATACGAGTGGAGCCATTCCCGAGTACCAGATGTCCGCGTTCCTGATGGCCGTGTTTTTCTCCGGCATGACGGATCGCGAGGTCAGCGTCCTGACGGAACGGATGGTTCAATCAGGCGAAATCGTGGACCTGTCCTCCATTCCGGGCGTCAAAGTAGACAAGCATTCCACCGGAGGCGTGGGAGATAAAACCAGCCTGATCGCGGCTCCGCTTGCGGCTGCGGCCGGAGTCGTGGTTCCCATGATTTCGGGACGCGCGCTGGGACACACAGGTGGGACGCTCGATAAGCTCGAATCCATTCCCGGGTTTCGCACCAACCTGACCGTCGAGGAGTTCAAGGAGCAGCTCACCAAACACAAGCTGGCGTTCATGGGGCAGTCCCCGGAAGTCGCGCCGGCGGACGGCAAACTGTATGCCTTGCGCGATGCGTCGGCGACGGTGGAATCGATTCCGCTGATTGCTTCTTCGATCATGTCGAAAAAGCTCGCCGAGGGCGTGGACGCGCTGGTGCTCGACGTGAAAGTCGGCGCGGGCGCTTTCATGAAACGGCAGGTGGACTCGCGCAGGCTCGCGCAGATGATGGTCGGAATCGGCAGGCGCGTTGACAAACGCGTCCAGGCGCTGATCACCGATATGAATCAGCCCCTGGGTTTCGCCATCGGCAACGCGCTCGAAGTGATGGAAGTTTCGCAGACGCTGCAAAACGTCGGACCGACGGATCTGACGCGGCTTTCGTTAGAGCTGGCCGCGCGCATGATTTTCCTAGGTAAGATTACCACCACGCTCGAGGAAGCGCGCGAACTCGCGCAAAAGAAACTGCTGGATGGATCGGGCTACCGGAAGCTCAAGGAAGTGATCGCCGCGCAAGGCGGCAATCCATTAGTGCTGGACCGGTTCGAGCTGCTCCCCAATGCCACCGGTGCACGCGAAATCGCTTCTCCACGGGCCGGATACGTCAGCGCGATCGATGCCGAGTACATCGGCCAGGCGTCCGCTATGATCGGCGCCGGGCGCGACACAAAGGACGACGCCATCGATCCGGCGGTGGGCGTCATTCTGGAAGTGAAGATCGGCCAAAAGGTGGATGCCGGCGGGGTGCTGTGCCGCTTGTACTACACCGGCGAAGAACACGTTGAGGAGGCCGCCCAACTGGTGGAGGACGCCTTCCGCATTTCCGCCGCCGCTCCCGAAGAGCGCGAGCTGATTCTCGAAGTGGTCGGCTAGTTTTCCGCCCCGTTCCCCTAGGGCGTGATCGGTCGGCCTTTCCGACGTCCCAACCGTGTTCGTAACGTCCAAGGTGCTCGGGTAAAATGGCGGCGCGTTGCCCATCCGCCTGTATGACGCCCGTTTGACCTATTCCAAACGCCGAATGGTTTGCTCTCGCCCTGCAATTGCCACCCCGCGGGGCAGCTTCATCGGTTAAGGCAGCCTCGTGGCGTAACTGCGGTTCTGATGGTGCTCGTAACCGCCAGAAATCGAGTGGCGGGAAGGTTCAGCGCCTGGCAGACTTGCTCGCTGGTTTCCTGGTCCACGTAATACCTGCGCAAGGCCTCTCTATCCACGGCAGCGATCTTAGCGAGCAAGTCTCGGATCGCACCGATATCATTCATGTTCACACGCGATTCGTCGTCAAGGACCAAAGAAGGGCCGGCCATCATTTGAGAACTAATGTATTGGCGCAAAACGGTAAGCACGTGGGAAGCGAGACAGTTGGGGTTATCGATGGGGGTTTCTCTGATGCTCTGGATGACCTGGGAGAGCACCTCCCGCTGTCGACTCTGCAGCTTGTGTTGACCTAAACCCCGACGCAGAAAGGAGCGGATCCCATCTTGAAAGATATTCCCCAACCTCCAAACCGCTTCTTCATCCCCAGATCGAATCCCTGCGACCAGATCCGCCCAGTCAAAAGGCTGGCTGTTGACGCCCGCAGGTACGTCGATGCTCATCAGCCGGTAGACTCCGGGTTCAAGGACACCGAGGCCGCGCCCTGCCTTCTGCGACCAAGCGAGGGAGTGGACATCAAAATCAGCGTAACGTCGAGAGACACGGTGCGCTATAGAGTAAAGCTGGATTGTTCCGTACGACTTGCCGGTTGTGCCGTGTAGTGATTTGTACTACACTACCTGCGCGAGCGGCTCCTGAGGATCTTGCGCTGCCTGTTTGGACGGCAAAGTGAGCGACGCTAAACCCGACCTTTCGCGTCTGGCTGAGCTGGCAGCCGGGCTGGGTCTGCACCAGCACCTCTGCCTTATCTATGACACCCCAGAAGAGCAGTTTGCGGCGGCTGTGCCGTATCTGAGAGCCGGTCTTGACCGAAATGAAAGATGTCTTTACATCGCGGACGAAAACAGCGGCAGCGCCGTTCTGGATGCTCTTCGCAATGCTGGGACGGACGTCGACCGCTCCGTTCGAGACGGCGCCCTGATCCTGGCCGGCAAACAAGAGACCGTTCTTAGGCCCGGACGCTTTGATCCAGATTGGTGGATCGGTTTCGTGTCCCAAGCAGTACATGAGGCACGCGACAACAAGTTTTCTGGACTGAGAACACTCCTGGGAGAGATGACCTGGGCGCTGGGGCAGGAAACAACACCCGAGAGTCTGATCGAGTACGAAGCGAAGCTCAACCGCTTTGTCAGCGATCACGAGATCAGAATCTTGTGCCAATACCACCGCCAGCGCTTTTCGCCGGAGCTCATGCTGGGTGTCATTCGTACTCACCCGATTGTTGTTTACGGCGACATGATCTCCAGGAATCCCTACTACGTGCCTCCCGACGAGTTTCTTCAGCCCAATCAAGCTTCGCGGGAGGTCGAGCGACTCTTGAACAACATTCTGAAATGGGAGCAATCGCACGCTCAGTTGCGCGCGCTCGCTGCGCGGCTCCAAACGGTGCGGGAAGAGGAAAGAACCAGAGCCGCCCGTGAAATTCACGATGAGCTGGGGCAGGTTTTGACGGCCATCAAGCTGGAGTTCACGGCGTTGCTTGGAAATCTGCCCGCGGATGAAGGGCCGATAGGCCAGCGAAGTCAATCTATCTTGCGACTCTTGAACCAGGCGTTTCAATCTGTCCGCAGGATCGGAACAGAACTTCGACCCGCAATTCTGGATGACTTGGGTCTTGCAGCCGCTGTGGAGTGGGTTGCCGAAGAGTTTCAGGCCCGCACGGGAACCCAGGTCGACGTCAGCCTCCCGGGCGTCGACCTGGCCCTGGATCGGGAGCGTGCCACGGCGCTCTTTCGTATCCTTCAGGAGACACTAACCAATGTCGCAAGGCACGCCAACGCAACTCACGTGAGCGTCCGGCTCGCTGAAGAGGATGACAATCTGACACTGGAAGTTCGCGATAATGGCAAAGGCATCGGCGAAGGGCAGATCTCGGCCGGAGGTTCGTTGGGGATTTTGGGAATGCGGGAGAGAGTTTTATTGCTCGGAGGCACGCTCACGATCAATGGTAGTCTGGGAAATGGAACAACTGTTCGAGTTGTAATTCCGGACTCCAGGCAGGTCGCGGAGTGAGGAAGTGTGATTAGGGTCCTGATTGCGGATGATCATGCCATCCTGCGCGGTGGATTAAAAGAGATCTTAGCTCGGGAACTTCATGGCGCCGTTTGTGGGGAAGCCAACGACGCACAGCAGGTGTTTGTCCAAGTCCAGAACCACCCCTGGGACTTAGTGATCCTGGACGTAACCATGCCGGGTCGCAGTGGTCTCGACGTGCTTAGGGACCTCAAGGCTGCGCGGCCCAAACTTCCCGTGTTGATTTTGAGTATGCATCCGGAAGACCAGTATGGGAAGCGAATGCTCCGGGCCGGCGCCTCTGGTTATCTGGAGAAAGAAAATGCGCCCGAGGACTTGATCCGCGCCATCCGAAAGGTGCTGGCCGGCGGCCGTTATGTAAGCCCGACGTTGGCCGAGAAGCTGGCAGTCGATTTAGGCGAGGATCGCGGACACACTCTGCACGAGACTTTGTCCGATCGGGAATTTGAGGTTTTGCGGATGATCGCTTCCGGGAAAACAGTGAGCCGGATCGCCGAGGAACTTCATTTGAGCGTGACGACTGTCAGCACGTATCGTGCGCGCATGCTGGAAAAAATGAAGATGGATACTACCGCGGACCTTATGCGGTATGCGTTTCGCAATCATCTTGTCGACTAAAGAAGGTAGAAAAACGGCCTTGAATCCTCTCATTACGACCTCTGCGCAACATGTGTCGTGCAAACGGTGACTTGCGCGCCACACGTAAACCTACACGAAGATTTCTTTCTGTTGACAGTATTCGGTCCGCGTAACAGCTAAGATTGCTCGATGTGCAAGGACGCGGTTACCGGTGATTTGCACATAGAGTTGCTGCAAGCAGAGGAAGCGGTCCAGGCCGCCAGCCGCGCCAAGAGCGAGTTCCTGGCGAACACAAGCCATCAAATCCGCACTACGGTGAATAACATCATCGGCATAACGGACGCAGTACTCGGTACGGAGCTGACGCCTGAGCAACAAGTTGATCTGAACATCGTCAAGGATTCGGCCCAATCGTTACTTAAGGTCATGGATGATATCCTCACTTTCTTCCAAATCGCCGAGCGCTAGAAGCGCCCTACCGGCGAATGCGGGTCGATTGCGGCAGATCGGGATATTATCTCCTTGATCGTAATGGGCAAGTCAGTAGCTGACCGCGCGTCAGCGGAAAGCCTCGTCGTCTTCTTCCCTCTGGTTCTTCTTGCGCCTGTTGCGGCGCATCATATAGAGCACCAGTAACAGCACCGCCGCGCCTCCGAGTATCAAATCGAGTGTATTTTTATCCAATGCTTTCCTCCTAGTTGACCTGCATCACTTCATCGAAGATGGACAGGGGAACGGAGATTCCGTGTACCTTCATCCGCTCCAGCACCTCGGGTTGTTCGCCTGAACTCCGGAATCGCCCCTGCACCTTTCTGGCGCTGGTGATGCCCATTCGCTCGAACAAAAAAATGTCGTGTACGTCGATCCGGTCGCCCCTGACGCCGCGCACTTCGGCGATGCTGACCACCTTGCGCGACCCGTCCTGTAAGCGGCTAACCTGCACCACCAGCTTGATCGCGCTGGCCAATTGCTGCAGGATCACGCGCGAAGGCATCTTGATGTCCGACATGAGCACCATGGCTTCCAGCCGCGAAAACGCGTCACGCGGCGAATTCGCGTGGATGGTGCTCATGGACCCATCGATGCCGGTGTTCATCGCCTGCAGCATGTCCAGAGCTTCGGCGCCGCGGCACTCGCCCACGATGATCCGGTCCGGCCGCATGCGCAAAGCCGTGTGCACTAGTTGGCGCTGATTGATGCCGCCTTCTTTGTTCAGATTCGGAAAACGCGTCTCGAACTTCACCACATGGCGCTGCTGCAATTGCAATTCCGCCGTGTCTTCAATGGTGATCACCCGTTCCTCTTCCGGAATGAACCGCGACAGCGCATTCAACGTCGTCGTTTTTCCGGAACCCGTTCCGCCGGAAATCAAGATGGTCGTCTTGGCCTGCACGCACGCGGCGAGGAATCGCAGCATTCCCGAGGTGATGGTTTCGTTCGCCAGCATCTCTTCCGACGTGATGACGTGCCGGCCGAAACGGCGGATGGACAGCGATGGTCCATCCAGAGCCAAGGGCGGAATGATCGCATTCACGCGCGATCCGTCCAGCAGCCGCGCGTCCACGATGGGCTGCGCTTCATCGATCCGCCGTCCCACCTGCGAGACGATCTTTTCGATGATATGCATCAGGTGCGCGTTGTCCTTGAAACGCACTGGGGACAACGACAATTTTCCGGCGCGTTCGATGTAGACTTTATCGAAGCGGTTCACCAGAATATCGGAGATAGAAGCTTCTTTCAGCAGCGGCTCGAGCGGGCCCAGCCCCAGCACTTCGTCGAGCACTTCCTCGATGATCTTGTCCTGTTCCCCTGTGGTCATGGGAACGTGCTCATCGACCAAAAGCCGCTCCACTACGCGGCCGATTTCGGCGCGCATGCGGTCTTTGGGAATGGAGGAAACGCGGTCGAGGTTGAGAACGCCGATCAGTTTGCGATGGATCTCGCTCTTGAACTCGAACATCCGGTCGGCGCCGCGCGTTGCTGCTGCGCCGGGTCCGCGAAAATTGGTGCCCATGCCTGAGGTCTTATGATACCCGTAATCCGGGCCTCGATTTACGGGAGAATGATGGTATGTGTTGCCTGGTTGTGCTGCTGGTCCTTGGGTTCCCACGGCTGGTCCTGGCGCTGCTGTTCTTCTTCAGCACCTATCTGGATCGCGCCTTTCACGGAATCCTGATCCCGATTCTGGGTTTCTTTTTCCTTCCGTTCACCACGCTGGCATACGCCTGGATGATGAATTCGCACATGCCGCTGGAGGGAATCAACCTGCTGATCTTGATCGTCGCCGTGGTGATCGACGTCGGCGGAGTCGGCGGCGGCGCCTATCACAAGCAACGGAGAGGTTGACTTACACGCGGACACCGAGCCGTGACCATAGGGAACGGTTGAACGCCCGGGCGTCCGCTCTGTCTCTACAGCCCCGCCTGCCGTGCGGAAACCCGTCCAATGCTGGACCAATCCAGTTCACTCTGCCCGTGCGCGATCGCGGCCAGGAACTGATCGCGAATGACGCTGGCGAACGGCATGGGCGCGGCACACTCTTCCGCTGTCGCAAGCGCCAGACGAACATCCTTCAATCCGAGCTTCAATGCGAATCCCGCGGGCTCGAAGGTTTCGTCGGCCATGATGCGGCCGTAGTTGGCGTACACCGGCGAAGCGAACAGCGAATTGATGATCTCCAGAAATGTGTGCGGGTCGACTCCCGCTTTTCGCAGGACGGCGAATGCCTCGCCGAAGGCTTCAAGCATACTCGCGATCATGAAATTGCCGCATAGCTTCACTGCATTCGCGCGCCACGGTTCGTCGCCGGCGATAAAGGTCGCGCGTCCGATCGCTTCGAACACCGGCCGGCAGCGTTCGATCAGCTCGGCTGCGCCGGCGGGAACCACCACCAGTCGTTTCGCTTCGGCGGCATCCGGGCGTCCGAAGACCGGAGCGCTCAGGTATTGCTGCCCGCGTCCGGCATGCACGGCTGCGAGCCTGCGCGCAAGCGCGGTGCTTACGGTACTGCTCGAAATATGGACGTTTCCACGCTTCAATCCCGTCACGATTCCGCGATCGCCGAAAGTCACTTCCTCGACCGCACGATCGTCGGCCAGCATGCTCAATACCGCGTCTGCCACGGCCGCCGCATCGGCTGGCGAATCGGCGACGCGCGCGCCTTCCGCTACGATCGCTTGCGCTTTTTCGGGCGTACGGTTGTAGACGGTCACTTCATGACCGGCTCGCAGGAGATTGCGCGCCATTCCCGAGCCCATTCGTCCGAGTCCAATGAAACCGATTTTCATATGCCCAGAATATCCAACCTAGCGAACAGGTATTCTGAATTCGATGCTGACCCGCTACATTCTGGTCGCGTCCTTAGTCGCTGCGGCCGCCTGGGGCCAGGCCCTTACATCCGAGCCCCGAAATCTTGACTTTCGCGACGGCGCCACAGGACAGATTCCGTCGGGCTGGTTTGTGCCACAGGCTGCGCGCAACGCGGGCTATTCGGCAGAATTGCGGCGAAAGAATTGCAAGAGTTCGGCAGGCTGCGTGGTCCTGGTGAGTCCGGCGAACGTACAATCCCGCGATTCGGGTACTTTGATGCAAACCTTCAACGTGGACACCTATCGCGGAAAAATGATCCGGCTGGGCGCATCGCTACGGCTCGAATCTCCTGCATCTCCTGTATCTCCTGCATCTCCTGCATCCGGCGACCCGTTCAGCTTCGCCCAGCTGTGGCTGCGTGTGGACCGGCCCAATCGCCCCGTCAACGACCTCGCGAACATCGCCGCTCAAGAGCTTCGCAGCACGGAATGGAGGCGGCGCGAGCTGGTTTATGAGGTCCCCTCAGATGCCACGTCGATGAGCATCGGTGTGCTTGCCTCCGGCACTGTGAACGTGTGGATTGACGAGGTTTCTTTTGAAGTCACCACCTCACTCACCTGGGTCGCTCCGCTGGAGCCGCGCAATCTGGATTTCCGTGAAGGCCCAGCGGGCAAGACGCCGCCGGCATGGTACGTAAACCCGGTTACGATGCCCCAGGCGGCCGGATATCAGGCCGAGTCCGTAAAATCAGGATGCAAGAGCGGCGTCGCTTGCGCCGTGCTCATGTCGCCGGCGAATCGAGTTCGCGGCCGGTCGGCCAGTTTGCAGCAAGCCATCGGGGCCGCCGCGTTTCGCGGCACAACCGTTCACCTGAACGCTTGGGTACGCACCCACGCGTCCGCCGTCGAAGACGAGGCGCGGTTCTGGTTGCGCGTCCGCACCCTTGGCCACTCCGACGCTTTCGACTACCGCGATGTGAAATCTAAGGATTGGACCCACTGCGAAATCGTTAGCAAGATCGGCCCTGAGGCTGAATCGATCGAGTTCGGCATCACTTTGATTGGCGAAGGCAGAGTGTGGATTGATGAAGTCTCCCTGGGGCCGGCCGAGCGTCCCGTCCCGACCGGCTCGGACACCATCAAAGAGCTGATCACGATGGTCCGGGGAGCGATTGCGGGCCGGCAATCCGACGACCAGACAGCGAAAGCGCTCTCGAAATTAAAGCTGGCCGAGAGCCTGGAGGATCGCACGGTGGAAGAACTGGAAAGCGAAGGAGCCGGCCCCAGGAGTGTCGCCGCGATGCTCGAACTGCGCGACGCGTCCGCAGGATTGCCGCCGGCATCGAGACTTCCGTTTTCCTCGCCGCCACGGCCCACCATCGAAGAGCAACGCAAAGTAGTGAACGACGCAGCCCACGCTGCCTCCGGTTATCAGGCGGGGCTTCCCGATTTCATCTGCACCCAACAGGCCCGGCGCTTGGAAAATCACAACGAAAACGGATGGAAGCAGAAAGACGTCATCGAAATCCAACTCAGCTATTTCGATGGCAACGAGCACTATAAACCGGTATCCATAAACCGCAAGCCCACCAATGCCACCTACGAATCCGTGGGAGGCGCGATCTATAAGGGCGAGTTCGGCAGTATGCTGGTGGGAATTTTCGAGCCCAAAATGGCCCAGTTCGTGTTCGACCATTGGACCACGCTGCGCAAGCGCGCCGCGCAGGTGTATTTCTACAAAATCGCGCTGCCAAACTCGCAACTGCAACTCGCCTACAGTCCGGGTCTTGCGCTATTGGAGTCGAAAACCATGGCGCAGCACGGCTTTGTTTATATCGATCCGCACAGCGGCGGTGTTCTGCGAGTAGTGCAGATCGCCGACATTCCCGACGACTTTCCGATTCGCAGCTCGATCATGACGCTCGACTACGACTTCAGCGACGTGGGCGGACGCCAATATCTGCTGCCGTCGCGGGCGGAACTCCGCATGTCCGCGCCCGGCGTTCAGAACCGCAACGAGATTACGTTCCGCGAATATAAGAAGTTTGCCGGCGAAGCGAAAATCAGTTTCGACGAGCCGTCCGAGAAACCCGAACCCGCCAGTCCACGCAAGAAATAACCTCACTTCTTGACGTATCTCTTCACGTCTCGCGGTCCGACTTCAGCGCCGTACAGGTTTCCCTGCGCATCCGCTGCGACGCCTTCGGCGTTACTGGTGATCGCACGCGCCTTGTCCAGAACGCCGTCGGTCGGCGGATCGGAAATGAACGCGACCACGGTTCCATCTTTCGCGCTGCCCACGCGCAGGCCGCGATTGTAGCCTGGATTGAAGCCGTACCCCGCCTGCTTGCCTTCCGTCTTCACCGGCTGCGATTCGGAATCGGCAGAGTACAAGTTGTCTTTCTTGTCGATGAAAATGCCGCTCGGGCGGCCGAACTGTTTCCAATCCGCGATGAATTTTCCATCCTGATCGAAGATCTGGATACGATTGTTCCCGCGATCGGCCACGAACAGGCGGCCCTTGGAATCGAATGCGAGCGAATGCGGCATCTCGAACTGCCCTGGGCCCGATCCATGCCCACCCCACCACTTGATGAACTTGCCGTTCTTGTCGTACTTGATCACCCGCGCGTTGCCGGTACCCACGCTGTGGCCGTCCGAGACAAAAATGTCGCCGTTCGGAGCGATGGCGACGTCGTTAGGCTGGTTCAAGGTGTCCTCGCCATCACCGGCGACACCCGGCTTGCCGATGGTCATCAGGACTTTGCCGTCCGGGCTGAACTTGATCGCGACGTGACCTTTGCCGTCGCGGCCCTGACCGTCGGTGATCCACACGTTGTCGTCCTTGTCGATGCAGATCCCGTGGGGGAAAATGAACATGCCCTTTCCGAAGGACCGCAGCAGTTTACCGGACTGATCGAATTCCAGAATCGGATCGAGGTCGTCTTTTCCCGCACAGCTATTCCCGCCACAGCGTTCCGCAACCCAGATGTGATTCTTCGAATCGACGTCGACGGCGCTGGTGGATCCCATGGTTCTGCCTTCGGGCATCTGATACCACTTCTCGATCGTGCGATACGGATTCGGTTGCGAGTTCGGCGCAACATCTGCGGCATGCACCGCCTTCCAACCCGACAGCGCGGCGATCGCGACGACTCCGGCGGCGAACGTCAATCTCAATAGTCCTGCTCGTGGCAACATGGGAACCTCCTTGGGTTTTCGATGGGACGATCTCAGAGTATATTCCATTAGGGCGGATTTTGCGCCTTATTCAGGCAGCGCGTCGATTTGTTCCCGCAAGTTCGCGAAGTAGACGATTCTTTCACACAGCAGATCAATCGAGCGGGGGGCGTTTTCCTCGGTGAGATAGTTCCACGCGTAAGCTCCCCAAAAATCCTGGACGCGGGCGGCTTTCAGGTTCGGGTTCAACATGGGCAGGTTGACCCACCAATGCAACTGGCCGTACATGTTGGAAAATATGACGGAGACCGTGAGTTCCGTCGATCCGATCGAACCCGTGTAGTTCAGCGCGCCGTGCTGCTTCACCTTCCGCGGAGCGAACAACCGGGCGAAGGCCTTGTCGATCAATTTGCGGAGGAGAGGCGCGTTGGCCGTCTGCACCTTAAGGCGGTCTGGCTCGGGCATCAACTCGCTGGGCGGATCGTCGCGAGGCACGAAGTCGAGCTTCGATCGCGTCTCGGCCATATACCGCATGCTCACCGGGTCCCTAAGAGCGGTTCTGACATGGCGAACGTCCTGGTAACGCAACCCATAAGCGAATTGACCCCTCCGCGTGGCGTCGCGGAACTGAACCAGCGCGGAGTTGCTCTCACTGAGTTCTAAACCCTCCCGGTGAACTGTGGAGGGCGGGAAAAACTGCATTGCGTGGCCGCGCGCAAGGGCATCGAGCAACGCAGCGGCCTCAGCGGAGTTCAACGTGGCGAAATAATCGAGAAACTTCACGGCGTCCGTGCTCGGAATCCGTCTGACCGTCGGGAAGCCGGCCTCGGCCTCCGCCTTGAAATCGACGAGCAGCAGTGCGGCGATGTTGGTTCGAAGGTCACCCATTCAGTGCGCAAGCCAACGCGGTCATGGGATCAAGTCGGAGCCAGTTTCGAACTCAACCACCACTCCTCGTGAGCGCAAGTCGTTCACCATACCGTCGTCCACGGGCATCCTCACCCGAAAGGCCCCACGAGTGGAACTTGTCCCGCTAATCAGAACTCGATCTCGGATCACCACCTTATCCACGTGCCGCTCATCCACTTCCAAGAGAAACTCAGTCCGGGAGATTACTGGCGGAAGGCGCTGCAAGAACCTGCTCGTTGCAACCGCCGCCAACAATCCCGCGCAGATAGCGATAAACAACGCGAGCGCAAGACGAGCTGGACGACGCCTCTTCGCCGTGATCCTGTCAGCGGCGGTGGATCCAAGATCGTAACGCATGCGCTCCGCCAACACCGCCGCGTTTGATACACCGTAGCTCAGGTACAGCCTCTCTCCGTCGCGGAACTTTATGCGAAATCCCAGCGGGCCTCCCCGTCCTGTCCATTCGCCCACTTCTTCAATTGCAGACAGATCCCGCGCTTGCATGTCCGGGATTGAAAGTGTGTTGAACGTGAAGGTCCTTCCGTCATAGTTGAATTCTTTGATGAGCCTTTTCCAAAACCATACAACACCCCCAATCAAACTGAGACCCAGGACGATCAGGCAAATGATCGCGAAAGCGTTGCGCCCCTGAGACTGGTGCGAAGGAGCCGTATGGAAGCCCCACCACATCAACGCTCCCAACAGAGCCACTATGACTAGTGGGGTTCTGTGACCGTACTGTTGCCACTTGGGCATTTTCCCTGCGATCATCGTGCAGCTCCCGTGATCCGATACTTTACACGAGGCAGGTTCTGAACGCCCGACTTGCGCCGATGCGCAAAGGTAGAAATCGCGAGGGCGCTGGCCCACTACCCAGGTTTTCCTGGCAGCGGACGCATCTCTTGAAAAACTCGACTTACTTGGGTTTTTTCTTGCGGACTTCGGTCCTCGCCACCGGCGCGACCAGGAACTGCGCTTGGCTGTCTACTGACGGTTCTCCCGATTTGTCCCAGACGAACGTCCCGTCCGGCTGCATGTGCCGGGCGTTGCGATTGTCCTTGAGGTAGGTTTCCAAAATATCTTCACGAAGCCGTTTCAGCAGACGCTTGCTCTCCACCGGGAACAACAGTTCGACGCGATGATGCAGGTTTCGTCCCATCAGATCGGCGCTGCCCAGATACACCTGCTCGCGGCCCGCATTCTGGAAATAGTAGATGCGGCTGTGCTCCAGAAACCGTCCCACGATGCTGGTCACGCGAATGTTATCGCTGACGCCGGGGATGCCTGGACGCAACGAGCAGATCCCACGCACCAGCAGGTCGACCTTGACGCCCGCCTGCGAGGCCCGATACAGCAGCCGCATGATTTCCGCGTCTTCCAGCGCGTTCATTTTGAAAATCAGCCGCGCTTCCCGGCCATGCTCGGCGTGATCGATCTCGCGGCGTATCAGTTCCTCCAAACGCTGATGCATCGTGACCGGCGCCACCAACAGCTTGTGAAAATGCGCCTTCGCCGAATATCCCGTGACGTAGTTGAAAAGATCCGTCACGTCCGCGCCGATCTGCTCATCGGCGGTGAACAAACTCAGGTCCGTGTACAGCCGCGCCGTCGTGGGGTTGTAGTTCCCGGTCCCCAGGTGGACATAGCGACGGATGGTTTCGCCTTCGCGCCGCACCACCAGCGCGACCTTTGAATGCACCTTCAATCCGACCAGTCCATACACCACGTGGACCCCCGCTGCTTCCAGCGCCCTGGCCCATTCAATGTTGCTCTCTTCGTCGAAACGCGCCTTCAATTCCACCAGCACGGCCACCTGCTTGCCATTTTCGATCGCACTCAACAAGCTTTCGACGACCGGTGAATTTCGCCCCACGCGATACAACGTAATCTTGATCGCCAGGACGTCGGGGTCTACGGCCGCGCGCCGCAAAAATTCCACCACCGGCTGGAAGGATTCATAGGGGTGATGCAGCAGGATATCCTCGCGCCGCAACACCGCAAAAATATCGTCCTCGCGTTTGGGATTCAACTCCGCCGGCGTGTAGGGCAGAAACGGGGCATCCTTCAAGTCCGGGCGGTCCAGCGAAAGGATCTGCCGCACTCTCCCCAGATCGAGTGGGCCGTCGACAGGATACAAATCGCGCCGGTCGATCTCCAGATTCGCGATCAACGTATCCACAATGTGTTCCGGGATTTCGCTCGAAACCTGCAGCCGCACCACGGCGCGGAAACGCCGCTGCCACACCGCTTCCTCGATGGTTTCCAGCAGATCGTCGCTTTCAAGCTCCTGGATCTCGACCTCGGCGTCGCGTGTCACGCGGAACGGATACGCCTCAATAATGTCGAGCCCCGGAAACAGCATCTGCAGATTTTCGATGATCAGCTGCTCCAGCCAGATCAACACCGGACGTCCACCCGAACCTTGTTCCACCGGAACCAGCTGCGGGAGAGTGTCGGGAACTTTGACTCGCGCGAATCGTTCGACACCTTTCGCGTCCCTCACGGCGACCGCAAGATTCAGGCTCAGGTTCGAAATGTGCGGAAAAGGACGGCCCGGATCGAACGCCAGAGGCGTGAGCACCGGATACACTACCTGGCGGAAGTACGCCTCCATCGCGCTTCGCTCGCGCGAGTTAAGTTGTGCGTAGTCGCGGATCTCGATTCCGCCGGCTGCAAGAGCAGTGGAAAGATCGCGCCAGGTGGCGTAGGCGTCCGCCATCAAATCTTTCACGCACACGCGGATCTGGTCCAGTTGCTCGTTGATTACGCCGTCAACCACGCTGCCGTTGACCTTTTGCTTGAGCACGGCGAACCGGACCATGTAAAACTCGTCCAGGTTCGAAAACAGGATGGAGAGGAATTTGACCCGCTCAAGAATTGCATTGGCGGGATCCTGCGCCTCTTCGAGCACGCGCCGCTGAAAAGCCAGCAGACTGAGCTCGCGATCGATATACAGGCTGGGATCGTTTAAATCGGCTGCCGGTTCCAGCACCGGAGCCTTGACTAAGGTGGACATCGCCACCCACCTATTCTACTCGATGTGAGCCGCGCAGCGTTTACAGTTGTATGACGATTCGCCGGCAGGCGTTACTAGAAACTGAAACGTAGCGACAGATCGATGCGCCGGTTGAACGCCTGCGCAGCGCCACCGCCACCACCGAATCCACCGAATCCGCCGCCAGCCAAGCCCAGCGACTGCCCGAATCGCGACGAGAGCAGGTTTCCGTCCGGCGTGCCCGGATTGACCGTATTGAACAGGTTATGGAAAAAGATCCCGGCCGTTACGGTGTACTTCTTGCCGCTCACGTCGCCGCCGCCGAACATGCCTCCGGGTCCACCGGGACCTCCAGGTCCGCCGCCTCGAGGACCGCCACCACCGCGGCCGCCCGCCATAGGACCGAATCCGCCAGCGCCCGCTCCACCGCGTCCGCCACCGCCCTGCCGCTGGTTGGCGGCGCCGGCGCGCTCACCCCAACCCCACGAACGGCTGAACCGGACATTGAAATTAAACTGGCCGAAGGCGTTCCCGAAGTTCGCCGGAATCACCTTCATTCCCGGCGTCGGATTCACCACGAAATTCCCGTATGCGCTCGAAACCAGGCACGGCGTCAGCAAACGAGCCGTTTGCGGAGTGCACGCCGGGCCAGTGAAACCCGCCGGCGCAAACGCTGGACGCGTGTTGTACTGCGTATCGCCAAACTGATCGACGCCCTGCGTGATGTTGAAGGGTCCGGCCGAGTTGTACGTGACGTTCGGCGACATCCGCAAACCAAACGGCATCAGCATCGATCCATTAATGTTGATCCGGTGCCGCTGGTCGTAATTCGCGCGTCCCCAGTCGGCCGCGAAGTTGTACGGATTGGACGGCTGGCCGATCACGTCGGTGTTCGCATGACCGTACACATAGAACCCGAACACGGAGATCCTCGAATTGATTCGTGCATTGGCGTTGAACATCAACTGGTGCTGGGAATAATTGCCGCTGGTCGAATACAGGTCGAAAATGCCGGCAGTGGAGCCCAGTGGATACACTCCCGTCCCCGGTCCGGAGTAGCTGCCGATGAAGGGCGTGTTCAGATTGTATGTGCGCAACTGATTCAGACCGCGCGTATGTAGATACATGAGCGAAACAGTAATGTTCTTAGGCAACTGGCGATCGATTCCGATCGCGGTTTGCAGAATCCTGGGAGCCTTCAAATTGTCGTCAATGTGATACGTCGCCGAGGACAGCACCGGCAGTTGCGCCAGCGCCGGAATCGGGACGCCGGCGGCCGGGAAAAACTGCGGATTGGTCACCGTATAGGTCAGTTCGTTAGCGCCGTTGAACCGCTCCGCGTTGAGCACATTCTGAACCGAGAACCGGTCGAAGAAATATCCGGCTCCGGCGCGCAGCACGGTCTTGGGCGTACGCAGCCGGCCTTGCGACGGCCCGATGCCCCACGCTAATCCGATACGCGGAGCCAAATCGCCCTTGTCGCCGATGTTGTTCTGAATTTCGTAGCGCAGGCCGAGGCTCAAAGTGATGCTCGGCTTGACGCGCCAGTCGTCCTGAAAGAACAGACCTGCATCCACCTGGCTGACTCCCAGCAGCGGGTTCCCCGCAGCCACGGTGTACTGGCTGGGTCCGCCACCGCTGGCGACGATCTGCGAAAGCGGCAGGTGCTGCGCAATGCCCTGCTGCATGAGCGCGTAAGACGTCAGCGACAGAAAATCGAATTGTCCCGGGAAATTGTTTTCGGAAAAGCTGGTGTACTGGTTGCCTCGAATACGGCCGCCGAACTTGATGAACTGCGTCCCATGCGTGATCGACGTGTAGTTTTGCAGCTCGTGATTGTCGGTGTGGCTGTACTGCTGCGCGTAGTTGCTGCCGGTGGTAAACGCGGAGTTGACCGAAATATTCAGCTCCGGATCGACACCCAGGGAATTGCTGCGATTCCTGGCATATTGATAGCGCGTCTCGTTGATTGTTTTGGGATTCACGATCCACGTTTCCGTCAATTGCACCTGCTGATTGGTCCCCTTGTTGGTGCTGGCGGTGGAGGGCAGATTGAACTGGCCCACGCCATTCTCTTCAGAATCGCTCTTGCGCAGGTTATACCGCGCCTGCAACGTGATATTCGTGGTCAGTTGATAATCGACGCGCGGACTGATGTTGGTGAACGTGTTAGGGGCGACGATTCCGAAGGCTTGCGGAACCGGCTGGAAATTCGAGTCCAGAATCTCGGCGTTCACCAGCGCGGCTTCTCTTTGCTGACGCCGCGAAAACTCGACAAAGAACGATGCCTTCTTCGTGAGCGGACCGTTTACATTCGCCTGCAGGTTCTTCGTATCGGAAAACGGCTTGCCCGAAGTGTCGAACGGATTGCGCGCGTTGAACAACCAGTCGCTGTAATTGATATTCACCGCCCCGTGAAATTTGTCGGTTCCAGGCTTGGTGAAGATCTCGATGCGCCCATGGCCCTGAGTGTCGAACTCGGCTGAAAACGGATTCGAATTGATGCGAATCTCGCGGATAGATTCCTTGGGCGGAAGCTGCCCGTTGGAAAAGCCATCGACGAAAATCTGTCCGCCGTTCGGCCCAGCCGCGGGTCCGGCCAGCGCCAACAGATCGTTTTGCAGATCGTCCGGATCGTCCGAAAGCATATCCAGATCGGCTTCCTTCAGGATGAGCGCGCCGGCGTTCTTGGCTGGATCGAGTTCCACTTGCTGCGTGTCCGCTACGGTGACTTCCTGCTTCTCGCTGGCGACGGTGAGTCTGCCTTCGAACGTCAACGGACGTCCGGTCTGCACTTCGACGGCGGTCCTTTCGAGCAGATTGAATCCGGTGGCGGCCACGCGAACCGTATAGGTTCCACCCGGGACACCGACTATGGTGAAGGCCCCGTTGTCGTCGGTTTGGGCAACTTTGACCACGTTGCCGGGACCTGTCAGGGTCACCGACGCCTTGGGAACCGCGGCGCCGGACGGATCGAGGATGGTGCCCCTGACGCTCGCCGTCGGCTGCGCGAAAGCCACCGGAATCAGCAGCGCCAGGAAGAAGAGCACCAGAACCGCTCGCGTTGTAAAGATCATTCCAAAATTTCCTTAAATAAATTTCGCTGCCGCGCGGGCTCTATGGCTCGCCTCCGCCTAACCCGCCACCCAGGCTCCAATCGCCCAGTTGCATTTCCCGCGTGCCCGGCTTGGTGAGGATCGGCTCCACCCCGGCGAGCAGCATGATCGCGGTCAATTGATCCGGCGCGTTTCCTACCGTGCTGAGCACGATGATCGCGTCGCCTGTTTTCAAATCCGTCAACGCCGTTTTGGGAGCGCGATCGAGCATCTGGGTCAGATCGCCGCCTCCGCTGCGGCCACCCATGCCGCCTCGTCCTTCCGGAGACCGGCCGCCGCGTCCACCAGGACCGCTCTGGGCGCCTGGGGCACTTTGAACACTCTGATCCGGAGGCCGATTCCGCGCGGCGAGCATCTGCGCCATCTGCGGCGGCAGCTTCCGGATGGTCGAGTCCGGACTCATTTTGATGATCAGCGGTTTCTTGGTGGCCAGATCGTTGACGCGGATTTGATTCTGCGCCGCGTCGATGGAGAGAATGGTTGCCGCAAGCTCGCGGAAGCTGCCGGAAACGATTTCTTCCGCGATCATGTGCGCGCCGTCAGGAGTCTTGTCGCCGCGGGCGCGAACCTGATCGCCGGTCTTGATTTCGCCCAGCGCGGATGGCTTGGCGTCTTCAAACTTGATCGATTCGGTGGAATAGCGCCGGATCACGGCGCCCGTCCCCGGAGTCACAATCAGGGATTTCGCGCCGCCATTCCCGCGTATACTTAACGCGACCTCGGTGGGGCTTGCAGCGGTCACGGTGCCCACCACTCCACGCTTATCCCAATCCGCTTTTTCAGTCGCTTGCTTCTTGGCGATGTCGCCTTGCGACATGACCACGATTAGCGTCGCTGCGACCGATTTCTGGTCGTCCGATGGTTTCCCGCGCGCCAGCACCCGGTCGCCTGCATTGATATCTGTAATCGCGATCGTCGCCGCGTTCCGCAGATCCGTTTCGCCCGGTTTGGTGCGCCGGAAACTGGCGGTGGGCTGCATGGTGACCGTTACTTCGCTGCCTGCGTCCGTCTTCACCACGATCTGTTGCGCCGCTGGATCGATTTTGGTGACTACGCCGACCGTGCTGGTGGCCTGCCCGTATATGGCTTGACCCAGCAGCGATACTGCCGCCAAGTACACGATTCGCCAATGCATCCTGCTGCCCATAGTGAATTGCTCGCGACTCCTGCCCCGTTCGCTAAGTCGTTGTTAGCAATTGTTAAGACTGCACTTAGCTGGTCTGGGGTTACACCCCGGAAACGGAAAAATGCGTCTCGGTTCGGAAAGCGGGCCCGAGTGCAACTGCTTGAGAAACTTACGT
>Ga0210403_10000286_pt1 | contig 55645 bp, 42 predicted proteins | sample IncBWC19MmetaG_FD_150863 | JGI IMG/M metagenome (GOLD analysis project Ga0210403, IMG submission 150863) | Forest soil microbial communities from Barre Woods Harvard Forest LTER site, Petersham, Massachusetts, United States - Inc-BW-C-19-M | ecosystem: Environmental > Terrestrial > Soil >...
ACCCGGGATTATCATTGCCACCATGGCGGCTATTATCGCCTCGCAGGCGTTGATTAGCGGATCCTATACCCTCATCAACGAGGCGATGAGCTTAAATTTTTGGCCACGAGTTACCGTCCGTCAGCCCAGTGAATTCAAGGGACAGATTTATATTCCAAGCGTCAACAATATTTTATGGTTTGGTTGTATTCTGATGATTTTGTATTTCCGGACTTCAGCCAATATGGAAGCAGCTTATGGATTTTCAATCACCATCGCCATGATGATGACCACCTTGCTGCTCACATATTATCTGCTCTTTCGAAAAAAATGGAATAGGCTATTGGTTTTCGGAATTTTTGCGTTGTTTTTTATTGTTGAATCATCTTTTTTTATCACCAATGTGGCCAAAATCAAAGAACGCTGGATGTTTTTGTTCTTTGAGTTATTCATTTTTCTGGTGATGTACGTCTGGTACTATGCACGCAAGATCAACAATAGGTTGGTGCATTTCGTAGAGCTCGGAAAATACACTTCGATCATTAAGGAATTAAGCGAAGACGACAGCATTCCAAAATTTGCAACCCATCTCATTTATTTGACGAAAGCTAATTACCGAGAGCAGATCGAAGAAAAAATTATCAAATCCATTTTGTCAAAAAAGCCAAAGCGTGCTGACGTATATTGGTTCCTGCATATTCATCGCACCGATGAGCCCTACACACTCAATTATGATGTAAGTGAATTAGTTGACGACAAGATCATCAAAGTTTCTATTAACATTGGATTTCGAATTCAACCGAGATCGGAATTGTTTTTCAAAAAAATAGTTCGTGAATTAGTCGCTAACAAGGAATTGAACTTGCACATTCGTCCCGATGGGTCGACTAAATACAATGCAGAACCCGATTTTAAATTTGTTATCATTGAAAAATTCCTTTCCGTTGAAAATGAATTTGCCGTTAGAGAAGGTTTGCTTTTGAATGGATATTTCTTCTTGAAAAAGTTCAGTCAGAGTGACGAAAAAGCGTTTGGTTTGGATAAAAGCGATGTGATTGAGGAGCATGTTCCATTGATTTACCACATGACCGAAAGCGCAAATCTTAAACGCATTACACAATCATAAATTAATTCTTTTAGCAAATAAAACTGACAACCATTTTAAAATGAAAACGAAACTTTACGTCATTATTCTTACGCTCGTTTCGCTTGGAGCATCCGCTCAGGTCGATACTGCCAAATCCAAAATTCCATTCGAAGGATTAGATCAATCCTGGTACAACGGCGGTGACCGCAGAACTACTGCTCCGGTCTTGGAAAACAAATATGTTACATGGTCGGCAATGTTGGATGTAAACTATTCCTATTCTTTTGCGAACCCGAATGACAACACTGTCGTGGGCTCAACAGCGTTGGCTCGAGACAATGAAGTTCAACTGGCATTGGGCGTGATTGGCGGTGAGTTCAACTACAAAAACGCGAGAGGAAAATTATTCTTGCAAATGGGAACAAACTCAACTGTAATTCCAAGAGATGACTACAGTCCCTATCGTGGTCAATACCAGCTTCCCAATGTCTACCGTTATCTGGCAGAAGCCTATGCCGGTTATCATTTTGATAAATGGCGTGGCATAAATGTGGATATGGGAATGTTCGTTTCCTACATCGGTCTCAATTCTTATTATCAGGTCGAGAACTGGGAATACCAGGCATCGTACACATCGGACAATACGCCTTGGTTCTTTAATGGCGTGCGGATCCAGATGTTCCCCACCAAGCATTTAAAAATTGAACCCTGGATTATCAACGGCTGGCAGAGTTATGCGAAGTATAATAAGATGCCCGGTCTCGGTGGAAATATCACCTGGATTCCGAATAACAATGTAAAACTTCTTACCAATGATTATTATGGAACGGATACGGGAGGAGTACCTGATCGGAAACGTGTCCACTCTGACAATAGCTTGCTAGTAAGATATTACACTAGGCCTGAGTCAAAAGGGATTTCTCAAATGGCATTTTCATTGACCATGGATGTGGGTTACGAAAAAGGTGGGGGTGTAAACGGGTTTCACAGCGATCCTGTAAAAGGCCCGGCACAATATTTCTTAAGCGGTATGTTTTATAACCGGGTTTGGTTCAATCAAAATAAATTCGCCTGGACTTTGGGAGGAGGTTTCATTAACAACCCGGGAAGATACTTAGTGCTTTATCCGACGGGCGATGCAAGTCCCCTTCCTAATCCTAATAATCCAACAATTACAGAGGGGTCACATCCTTTTGATACAAGCCCAGGGAGTCAGTTTAGTGGCTTTGATTATTCGACTAACCTGGATTGGATGCCCAACCAAAGTATCACGTGGAGGATCGAGTACGTGCATCGTTATGCCAGCGTACCTTATTTTGCCGGACCTGGCGGGGTAACCTCTCCCACGGGTTATACAACAACTGCCTTTGGTCCTGGTACCCCTTATCCAAATTGGGCACCCGATCTTGCTCGTCTGGAAGACCGCGTCATCTTTGCAATGCTCTTCAGGATATGATGTATCTTGAAAACAAAATAAAACAAGATGGGTCGCCGGTTTCAAATTCTATTTCTACTTTCCGCGGCACTGGAAATCGCATCGCAAGTTTTTAATTTCGCTCTTTTACATTGGGGAGCAAAGCCTATGCTCCTGATTCCGCTAACGGTATATTATCAGCAAAGTGTTCCGTCGACCAATAAAACTTTCATGTTAGCTCTTTTTTTTTGCTGGTTAGGAGATATTTTATTGATGTTCGAACACTACAACGAACTTTTCTTCATGGCTGGCCTTGGTTCTTTTTTGATCACCCATTTGCTGTTGATCCTCACTTATCGACAACTTTTATTTACTGACAATGGATTCCATGGCACGCAACGGGTGAGGCTGTCTTTTCCGTTCATTCTTGTGGGCTCTGGTTTGGTGGTAGTTTTATATCCCCGGCTCGGCGAGTTAAAAATTCCCGTGATGGTTTATGCGGTCGTTCTTACGCTAATGGTAGTGCAATCCATTCTCAGAATAGGCAGAACTTCGGTAGAAAGTTTTTGGCTTGTTTTTTTGGGAGCCGCTTTATTTATGCTGTCGGATTCATTGCTTGCCATTAATAAATTTTATGAACCGCTTCACCTGGCAGGCGTATGGGTGATGACCACCTATATTGCTGCGATTTACTTAATTGTAAAAGGTGTCATGGCCCACCCAGAAAAAGAAAATGTTCATTAAGGATTTTCTTACCTTAGGGCAAGAATTTCTCGGCTGTGAAATCGCCACCAATCCTATGAAGAAGATCAAAATAACCACTGTTTTGTTGCTGGCCTTTGCTTTTGCTCATGCCCAGATTGTTAATGTAAAGAAAACGGTTGGTACTGCCGTAACCAATCAAACTAACAACACGATTTATAATGACGTAAACCAGGGAGTCAGCGCCGTGTTTAATGCTCCGGGAAAGATCTTTAGAAAGGTAAAATCCAATAAACAGAATGCCACAACAACGGCCCCGGTGACCAGTGACCCGGGGAACGTTAATGTTCCTGTAACCAATAGTCAGGACAATAGCTCATCAAATATTTCAATGGCTAAAACCGGATCGTCTGATTTTGTACCCGGCACAGCAGTTTTTCTTTCAGATAATTTTTCTTCGACCAATGCTGGAGAATTTCCCTCCAATTGGATAACCAATAGTTCCGGTGAAGTGCGAAAGATTGACGGCCAGGAGGGTCAGTGGTTGCAAATTTCCGCCAACGGAATTTTTGCCCTCGATCAGGTGCCTGACCTTCCCGAAAACTTTTCAATAGAGTATGACGCCATCTTTCATCCCACACCAAGCAAGGACGTTCATTATATATTCTATTTGTATTCACAAAAGGATAAAGTTGCCGATTTTAAGGAAACCAGTTACCCTGGCTTGGCAGGAATTTATTTAGCCTTCAATACGGCTGCCGGTGAGATTGATGCAGAAAATTTTGAGAATGGAAAACCGGGAATTATTGATTCTCATTTAGTTACCAATTTGCTGAAGTCGGCCTTGGCCAACAAGGTTCATGTGAGTATTGCCAGACAAAAATCAAAGCTGAGTTTGTACATCAACGGCACCAAAGTCTTTGCTTCACCCACTGCCTTGCCGGGAAATTACACTTACAATGCGATCAAGTTCGGGTCCTTCTTTATGGGCAGCGATGATTTTATGGTTGTTTCTAACCTGATGATAGCGACCAATTAACCAGGCGAAATCTCCAAGGATATCTCTTTTCATTTTCCGATATTTCAATCTCAAATAAACCCCGAATGAAGAATATTTCCTGGAAGAAACTAAGTCTCATTGGCGCGGGGGCTGCAGTAATTGTTTTGGCCGTATTTTATTTTACCACAAGCAAAAGTGCGAAAGCGCCATTCTCAGCTATCAACCCGGCCTTTGGCGAATATATTTCTTCGTACACGTCTTTGTCCGTAAGTTCAGGCTCGTCTATCCGAATCATCCTGGCGAAGGATGCTATTGATTCAGCTGCCGTTGGTGAAGCCTCAACCAAACTTTTTGAATTCAGTCCATCGATCAAGGGAATCGCGGTTTGGCTCGACAGGCGAACGGTAGAGTTTAAACCCTCAGGCCGATTGCGTTCGGGTCAGGTTTACGAAGTTTCGTTCTTCCTTTCAAAACTCATGCAAGTGCCTAAAACGTTGGGTACGTTCCAGTATGCTTTTCAGGTAATTCCTCAAAATTTTGAACTGTCAATCGACAATGTCCGGCCCTATGTAAAGACGCAGCTGGCACGACAGAAGATCGAGGGCACAATTTCAACAGCCGACTTTGCGGAAAGCGGTGTGGTGGAGAAAATGCTTTCTGCCAATCAGGAAAGCAAATTACTGAAAGTGAGTTGGACTCATACCACTGAAGGCAAACAACATTCCTTTATTGTGGAAGATGTTGAACGCAAAGAAAAAGCCAGTAAGGTAGACCTGGCAGTTAAAGGTAATGTGTTGGATGTGGATCGGAGTGAGCAAAAGGAAATTGAAATTCCAGCGCTCGGCGATTTTAAGGTAACCAACGTCATAGTGGAGCAGGGAAGCAACCAGCACGTTGTTATTCAATTTTCCGATCCGCTCAGTGAAAAACAAAACCTGGAAGGACTGATTTCCATCGTTGGTCTTGGAAGTTTGGATTTTGAAATCAAAGACAATGAAGTAATGGTCTTCCCGCCCGTAAGGCAGATCGGTTCAAAACAATTGACCGTGGAATCGGGCATCCGCAATGCACTCGATTACAAAATGCCTGCAGGAGGGACGTTCGATGTGTCCTTTGAACAATTGATGCCGGCGGTTCGCTTTACCGGCAAAGGAAATATTTTACCAAGCAGCGATGGATTGATTCTTCCTTTTGAGTCGGTGAATTTGAAATCGGTGAATGTGCAAGTGGTAAAAGTTTTTGAAAATAATATCATGCAGTTTTTGCAGGTGAATGACCTGGATGGTGCCCGGGAGTTGAGAAGAGTGGGTAAGCCGATGCTGAAGAAAACGATTTCGCTGGAGAATGCCGGAGTAACCGATCTTGGCAAATGGAATCGGTTTACCCTTGACCTGGCGAAACTCCTCGATGCAGAACCGGGGGCAATCTATCAAATCCGCATCAGCTTTAAGAAGGAGAACGCTGCCTATACTTGCGAGGGCAATAGCAATACAGAAGAAACCCCGTCGGGTTTTATCCAGGAAAATTTCGACGAAGAAGGAGAACGTGAGAACAGTTATTGGGACTCCTACGAAGACAATTATTACGGAGAAGATTACGACTGGGAACAGCGCGACAACCCTTGCAATGCCTCTTACTATACCGGCTCGCGCAACATCACCCGCAATGTAATTGCTTCTGACATTGGATTAATCGCGAAGCGCGGAGCGGACGGCAACACGATTATTGTTGCCAATGATTTGAAATCCACCCAACCGCTTGCCGGAGTTCAACTTGAACTTTACGATTATCAGCAGCAATTGATTGGATCGGCCAATACCGGAAGCGATGGAAAGTCTGTCATTGCGACTAAGAAAAACCCATTTGTACTGATTGCGAAATCCGGAGCACAACGAGGTTATTTAAAATTGCATGACGGTGAGTCGCTTTCGCTCAGTAATTTTGATGTAGGCGGGGAGCAAGTCAAACAAGGGATCAAAGGATTTTTGTACGGTGAGCGTGGCGTTTGGCGTCCGGGTGATTCACTCTATCTCAGTTTCATTTTGGAAGACAAGCTGAAATTGATGCCCATCAATCATCCCGTCATTTTTGAACTACAAAATCCGCAAGGACAAATCGCAAACAGAATTGTCCGGTCATCTTCTGAAAACGGATTTTACAAATTTGCTACAGCCACTGCTTTAGATGCGCCAACCGGATATTGGCTCGGTCGGGTGAAGGTGGGAGGCGCTGAATTCACACAACCGATTCGCATTGAAACGGTGAAACCAAACCGCTTGCGCATTAAGTTAGATTTTGGTGTTGATAAAATCAGTACTACCAACAACAACATCTCCGGAAGTTTACAAGTCGATTGGTTGCATGGCGCACCAGGAAAAAACCTGAAGGCTCAATTTGAAGTTCTTCTTACGAAAGGTGAAACAAAATTCACCCGCTACCCCGATTACGTTTTTGAAGATCCTACCAAAAGTTTTACGGCCGAGCCAAAACCTATTTTTGAGGGCTACACCGATGCCACAGGTCATGCTGCAGTAAATGCAAACCTTGAACCGACTGCGGATGCACCAGGCATGCTCAACGCGATCTTCCGTGGTAAAGCATTCGAAGAGAGCGGCAACTTCAGCATCGATAATTTCAGCATCCCCTATTATCCCTACACTTCATTTACTGGCATTCGCGTACCAGAAGGTGATAAAGCGCGGGGCATGCTGCTCACCGATACTGCTCATCGCGTCGAGATTGTAACCATTGACGCCGACGGAAACCCAGTTTCGCACAGCAACATTCAAATGAGTATCTACAAAATCAATTGGCGCTGGTGGTGGGATGGTTCTTCGGAAGGCAATGTTAATTTTATGACAGGCCAATATGCAGAGCCGGTTGCATCGGGAAATATCAATACAACCAATGGCAAAGGCGTTTGGAGCTTCAAAATTAAATACCCGGAGTGGGGAAGATTTTTAATTAAAGCACTTGATCCGGTTTCCGGTCACAGCACCGCAAAAATTGTTTATATCGATTGGCCAGGTTGGGCAGGCCGTGCGCGCAATGAAAGCAATGGCGCTACCATGTTGTCGTTTTCATCCGATAAACCTGCTTATAATATTGGTGAGAAAGCGGTGCTTACGATCCCTGGAAGTGACAATGGTCGTGCGCTGATCAGTGTGGAAAATGGAAGTCGGGTGATTCAAACATTCTGGCTGGAAGCAAAAAAAGGTGACAACCAATTTGGTTTTGATGTCACCGAAGAAATGACGCCCAATATTTTTGTGAGCGTTACGATGTTACAACCACATGCTCAAACGGCCAATGATTTGCCCATCCGGATGTATGGCGTTATTCCTGTTCAGGTGGAAAATCCAAAAACGCATTTGAGCCCTCTCATAGCTATGCCTGATGTTCTTGAACCCGGACAAGAAGTGACGATAACTGTGTCAGAACAGTCGAAACGCAAGATGACGTACACGCTTGCGCTGGTCGATGAAGGACTGCTTGATCTTACCCATTTTAAAACGCCTGATGCGTGGACCCGGTTTTATGCGCGTGAGGCGCTGGGGGTAAAAACCTGGGATTTGTATGATCAGGTGATGGGCGCTTTTAGTGGAAAGATTGAGCGACTGCTCGCCATCGGCGGTGATGGTGCTATCGTTTCGAAAGAAGACGACTCAAAGTCCAATCGCTTCAAACCGGTGGTAAAATATTTCGGACCGTTTACCCTGGATGGAAGTAGCAAGGAACACAAATTCACCATGCCGCAATACATCGGCTCGGTGAAAACCATGTTAGTAGCGGGCTATGAAGGCGCTTATGGCAGGACTGAAAAAGCAACACCAGTGCGCAAACCACTGATGGTATTAGCAACCTTACCGCGTGTGCTTGGCCCGGAAGAAACTGTAAAACTCCCCGTGACCCTTTTTGCAAATGAAAAAAATATTAAAAGTGTTGCGGTAACGATTAAAGTGACGGGGCCGGTAAGTTTACCAGGTGGTGCGAGCCGCACAGTAAATTTTTCCGGCATTGGTGATATGACTACTGACTTTGATTTGTCTGTGAAGACGGCAACTGGTTTCGCTAAAATTGAAGTGACTGCAACGTCAGGGAGTTATAAGGCTGTGGATGTGATCGATATCGAGATTCGAAATCCAAATCCACCCGTGAGCAAAGTTCAGGATGTCGTTTTGGAGGCCGGAAAAAATTGGAATGCTGCAGTGGTCCCCCTTGGATTGCCGGGAACCAATTCAGGAACGCTCGAAGTATCCAGTTTGCCTCCCGTCAATCTGGGTCAGCGATTAAAATATTTGATTCAGTATCCCTATGGATGTATTGAGCAAACAACGTCATCGGTATTTCCGCAATTGTTTTTATCGAATATCAAACAACTAACCGATGGCGAGAAATCAGCCATCCAGAAAAATATTGGAGCGGCGATTGAGCGATTGAAATCATTTGTGAATCGCGATGGCGGATTTTCATATTGGCCGGGTGGTGAAGACTCCGACAGTTGGGGAACTACCTATGCCGGACATTTTTTGAATGAAGCCGAAGCGAAAGGATACTTTGTTCCGAATGATTTGATTAAACGCTGGAAAAAATATCAGAAGAACAAGGCACAAGGGTGGAGAAAAAATCAGGAATACGCCAGCAGTGAACTGAATCAAGCGTATCGATTGTACACCCTTGCTTTAGCCGGAGATCCGGATTTAGGGTCGATGAATCGCCTGCGTGAGCTATCAGGGCTGCCCCCGGTAGCAGGTTGGATGTTGGCGGCAGCTTATGCGAAGGCCGGGCAACCTGAGGCGGCCAAGAAATTGATTGCCAATCTTTCCGCCAACATAAAACCGTATCAGGAGATGGCCTACTCGTATGGTTCTGATCTCCGTGACAAGGCCCTGATCCTGGAGACATTGGTGTTGCTTGGCGACCGCGACAAGGGCTTTCAATTGCTGAAAGAAATTTCTACCTCCCTGAGCAATGATAATTATTGGATGAGCACGCAGTCGGTATCATGGTGCCTCAAAGCAGTTGGTGCTTTTGCCGGCGCTGAGCAAAATGGGGAATTGAAATTCAAATACACTTATAATGGCAAAGAAATTTCTGCCAGCACAGGCTTGTCCGTGGCGCAAGTAAACTTACCTGTTGATGGTAAGACAAGTAACCTGAACCTGACCAACGAAAGCAAGGGCATATTGTTTGTACGGGTGGTCACGGAAGGCATCCCTGCACGAGGCCAGGAGGAAAGTGCGAGCAGCAACCTGACGATGGACGTGAATTATACCGATACCGATGGTAACGCCATTGATCCTTCGCAGGTAGAACAGGGAAAGGAATTTGTGGCAACGGTTTCGGTAAGCAATCCGGGATTGCGGGGAATTTATAAAAACCTGGCGTTGAAACAGATTTTTCCTTCCGGATGGGAAATCAACAATTTGCGATTGGAAGGATCGGAAGGTCGACTTACTATGGACAAGCCAACGTATCAGGATATTCGCGATGACCGGGTATATACCTACTTTGATTTGAATGCGAACCAGCGCAAAACATTCAAAGTGCTGCTCACCGCGAGTTATGCCGGCACGTTCTATCTACCGGCCATTAGCTGTGAAGCGATGTACGACCATGGCATTTACACACGAGAAAAAGGCAAGGTAGCGAGTGTGGTGAAAGAGACGGCGCAATAAATTTTTCCTTATCGACCATAGCCCTCATTGAGAACTTCCCTGCTCATCCTGACTTTTTCGGTTTGCTGTTCCGATTTGGTCGCTCAGAATCCATTAAACTCGAGATTATTTTATCTTAAGCCTCATCTCTTTGATAGCAAATCAAAGGTTGTCCATTTGGACCTTTCTTCGTACAAAGTGACGGTCTCGCTGCCCACCGATGAAAGGAATAAATTCTACGGAGAGGTCGTTTACAGAAAGAAAAAAAATCATTATATCGAAGATTTCTTTGGATCACCAATGATGGTTGAAATTCAAAACAAAATCAAATCGGATCTTTCAGGACTAAAGTCAAAGAAAAAAAATATATCAGCTCAGCAAGAGTTAATGATCAATACATCAGTCGAAGTCTTTTATCCGAAGTTGGAAGGATTCATCAAAGCAAAATCATTTGCTAAAGTAAGATTGGTGATGAGTGCAATCGTAAACGCCTCTGTTTTGATCAAGAAGAAATATGAATCACTGTATGTCACCAATGGAAGCGACAATGAATTTGAAGGTGACATTTCAATGACGGTTGAAGATGGCGAAAACGTAACGGTGGGCATGGCTTTGAGAAAGTGCCTTGATCAATTTTACTCAGATCTAAACCAGGTTCTAACGATCAACGAGAATTCGATTATTGTTTACGGAAAAGTAACAGGTTCAAAAAGAGGTGAAGGTGTAATTGCAACAATTTCTTTTAGACCGGATGCTCGCTATACTGTGGTTTCCGGTCCTGGTGGGAGCTACCAATTGGTGATTGCGAAAGCGAAGTATAATATCCAGACGGTTGCGTCAGGTTTTATGAGCTACCAGGAGGATTTTGACGCTCAAGCCTCGATGATGAAAATGCAAGAAATCGATTTTAAACTCCAGCCCATTGAAGCTGGCCGCGTGGTCAGTTTAAGAAATGTCTTGTTTCAGGTAGGTACTACAAATTTACTCCAGGAGTCTTTTTTAGAACTTGATGATGTAGTGACTTTCCTGAAAAGTAATCGCAAAGTAAAAATAGAACTGCAAGGCCACACTGACAATCGGGGAAATGCGGCTAAGGATCTGGAATTATCTCAGCAGCGAGTGGAAGTAATAAAGGCCTATTTGGTAGCCAACGGAATTACTTCGGGAAGAATAAAGGGCAGGGGTTTTGGGGCCTCGAAGCCCATTGCATCCAATAGTAACGAGGAAGGACGCAAACTAAACAGAAGGGTAGAGTTTGTAATTATTAAAAATTAAGCGTCAGACATCTCAAAGGTGTCTTGACGCCTCCACAAAATCTTGAGGTCTTTCGTCTATGCCGTTACCATCGCATAAACCTCGCTGATCTGATCCAACAAAGCATAAACATCTTCCGCTGTCGGTGCTTCCACTAATTGTGCGCGGTACGGTTTGAAGTCTGGAAGAGACTTGAAATAACTGGCATAGTGCCTGCGCATTTCAAACACACCAAGTTTTGGACCTTTCCATTTGATCGAGAATTCCAAATGCTTACGTGTCGCTTGCACGCGTTCGATAAGTTCTGGTGGAGGAAGTTTCTCTCCAGTGGCAATAAAATGTTTGATCTCGCGGAAGATCCACGGATAACCAATCGCCGCGCGACCGATCATCACACCGTCTACGCCAAAACGATTTTTATAGTCCACCGCCTTTTCCGGTGAGTCGATGTCGCCATTGCCAAAAATCGGAATGTGCATCCGTGGATTTTCTTTGATCTTGGCAATCAGCTCCCATTTCGCCTCGCCTTTGTACATCTGTACCCGCGTGCGTCCGTGGACCGTCAGGGCTTGTATGCCGATATCTTGCAAACGCTCGGCGACCTCGATAATATTTTTTGTGCCTTCATCCCAGCCGAGGCGAGTCTTTACGGTGACGGGAAGGTGGGTTGCTTTTACCACCTCGTCGGTCATCTTCACCATCTTGGATATATCCTGCAGAAGAGCCGCACCGGCTCCGCGGCACGCAACCGCTTTCACCGGGCAACCATAGTTAATGTCAATCAGGTCGGGACTTACTTCGGTAGCAATCCGCGCCGACTCTGCCATGTTGCCAATGTCGCCACCAAACAACTGAATGCCAATAGGCCTTTCGTATTCAAAGATGTCGAGCTTCTGTTTGCTTTTGGCGGCATGGCGGATAAGTCCTTCCGAAGAAATGAATTCCGTATACATCAAATCGGCACCACCCTCTTTGCAAACGGCACGGAAAGGCGGATCACTCACGTCCTCCATGGGTGCGAGGAGGAGCGGAAAATCGCCTAATTCAATGGTACCGATCTTTGCCACGTTGGTTAATTCAATGAAAACTCCGTTGTTTGCGCTGCAAAATTAATTGTTTTTCGCGAGATGAGTGAATTAACCTATGAATCCAAATTATCACCATTGGCACTGTTCGCGTTAACGTTCATAGTGGCAGGGTTGGGCTTTGTGCTGATTGGCCCGATAATCGGATTTTTTCTTGCTATTCCTTTTTTCGAAGGAAGCATCACCGACCAGTTGCCGAAAATGACGGACCCGATGAGTTACCCGGAATTTCGGTTGCCCTTGTATATTATGCAAGGCTCTGCCACACTGATTGGTTTGGCCCTTCTCCCATCCTTGTTTTGGTATTCTATTGAGCGAAAAGGAATCACAAGTTGGTTTGCCGGACAGAAAGTTTATGGGTTGATGTTGATTACCACCCTGGTAATGACTATAGCCTTCATGGCCACCAACTCTGTATTTATTGACTGGAATGCTCATTTGCAGTTCCCAGCATCGATGAAAGGGTTTGAGGATTGGGCGCGCTCTTATGAAGACCGTGCCGAAGATCTTACCAAATTCATGACGCAGTTTTCTTCTACCGGTGAATTTCTGTTTGCATTTTTGGTGATTGCAATCTTACCCGCCTTTGGAGAAGAACTGGTTTTCCGTGGCCTGTTGCAGCCCCAATTATTCCGTGTTACGAAAAATGTACACGTTGCTATTTGGGGATCGGCCATTTTGTTTAGCGCCTTTCACCTCCAGTTTTTTGGATTTGTGCCGCGCATGCTGCTGGGTGCTTTGTTCGGGTACTTGTATTATTGGTCAGGCAATTTGCTGATGCCCATGTTTGCCCATTTTGTGAACAACGGGTTTTCGGTGTTGATCTTGTATTTAAATCAAAAAGGAATTGTTGATATGGATATGGAGTCTACTGATGCAGCACCATGGCCTGTGGCATTGATTTTTACCTTAATAGCCGGAGCCATGCTTTTTTACTATAAAAATTTCTTCGACAAGAAAAGAGAACAGCCCGATGGCCAATAAAAGATTTAGCAACCTGGTTCCACGATTGATTACCGGCATCCTTGGTTCGGCCGGAATTATTTTTGGTGTGGTGTACAGTGAGTGGCTTTACTTTGCAGTGTTTTTTATCATCGTTTTATTTTCTCTTCTGGAGTTTTATAAACTATCAGGTATTGATGGGTTAATTCCCCAGAAAACCTTTGGGGTGGTCTCCGGGTTGATTATTTATTGTCTTTCGTTTTTAATCGAACGGGGAACGTTGACGGGCAAATATTATTTTTTATTTTTTCCATTAGTGTCGTGTTTATTTATCATCAAACTGTACAAGCAATTTGAGCGCAAACCGTTCACCAACATTGCAATTACATTCCTTGGAATTTTTTACACTGCGGTTCCATTTGCGTTGTTGAATATTGCCGTCTTTGAAAAGGAAGTATACAACTATCAAATTATTCTCGGGTGCTTACTGATTCTCTGGGCAACAGACACAGGCGCTTATTTTGCAGGCACTTTTTTTGGAAAGAGAAAATTGTTTGAGCGCATCTCTCCAAAGAAATCATGGGAAGGTTTTGCGGGGGGAGCAATTCTAGCGATGGTGTTTGCCTACGGGGCTTCTGTTTATTTCACATCGCTGGCGCAATGGCAGTGGTTGATTATCGGATGGATTATTATCATCGGAGGGACTTATGGAGATTTAGTGGAGTCTTTGCTAAAGCGAAGTATAGAAATCAAAGACAGTGGCGATAGCCTGCCGGGTCATGGAGGCTTCCTCGACCGGTTCGATGGCTTATTTATCTCAGCACCATTTATTGTAGCGTTTGTGGAAGTTTTTTAAGGATGCAGCTTCTAGATCATTGATTAATTTAAACGCTATGAAGTATTTGTTGAACCTCATTGTTGTGCTGCTTTCTCGTGCATGGATCACGTTAGTGAAAAGAATTTTATTGATCAAACTATATTGAAATAACCGGAAAAGAATATTTCATTATGGTTAGGTTCGAGTTGAAGTAATAATGAATCACAATTTGGGAAAGTTTTTTAAAAGGCAGGCAAACGATTCTAAAAATTTGCATCTTTGAGTATACCAACTACTTCTCCTCAGTTGATTAAGAATATTTCATTATTGATCTTTTGCTCTTTACTTTTTTCGAAGGCGGCTTTTTCTCAAAAACAATTGGTTATTCTGAAGAACGGGCACCTCCGCGCCTCGTTTAAAGAGGGCGAATACCTTCGTTTTGTGTTAAAGAAAGATCACCGTCATGCGGAGGGTCACATTGTCGAACTGAATTCCTTTTCGATGATCACCTCCAATGACACTGTTCAGTTCAAGGACATCATGAAAATCGACATTAGAAAACACCGGGGTCCAGCTCGCACCAGCAGCGGTATAGGTGGACTTCTTTTTTTAGGTGGAATTATTTATTTGGCGGTTGATCAATTAAACGTAGCCGCGGGGATCAATGCGCAAAACGATACAGCGGCTGAGTGGATTGTCCCGATCTCTGTGATAGGCGTTGGAGCAGCCATGATCTTCATCCGCCCCCGGTACATGCGCCTCAACGGAATTCAGTATTTGCAGACCGTGGATTACACATCACCCTTCTATAAGCATTGAGAATTTATTTTCTCACTTCACCCGATTCTGATTACCTTCGCAAAATTTTATTTATGACTATAGACAAGTTGAGAGACTTGAGGGCCCGCATCGTGGCTTTGAGGAGGTATCTTTGACTACGATCGCAAGATTGTTGAGATCCAGGATGAAGAAAGCATTTCACACCAGTCCGATTTTTGGAACAACCCCAAACAGGCAGAAGTTATTTTAAAAAACATCCGCACCAAGAAAGTGTGGACGGATGCTTACGATAAAGTCACCAAGCGACTGGATGACCTCGAAGTGCTCAACGAATTTCATGAAGCCGGGGATGTAAGCGAAGAAGAACTGGATCGCGAATACCTTTCCACAGCTAAGGCCATTGAAGAACTGGAGTTCAAAAAAATGCTGAGTCACGAGGAAGACCAGCTTAGCGCCGTGATGGAGATCAACCCAGGAGCGGGAGGAACGGAAAGCCAGGACTGGGCTGACATGCTCAACCGCATGTACATTATGTGGGGGGAGAAGAGTGGCTACAAAGTTTCTCAGATCGATTACCAGTCTGGCGATGTGGCGGGAATTAAATCAGCGACCCTGGAGTTTGAAGGATCATTTGCCTACGGAAAATTGAAATCTGAAATCGGAGTTCATCGTTTGGTACGCATTTCTCCTTTCGATTCCAACCAGCGCCGGCATACCTCCTTTGCTTCCGTCTTCGTTTATCCAAAAGTGGATGACACCATTGAAATAGAGGTCAACCCCGCTGATGTGGAATTGCAGACTTCGCGCTCAGGTGGGGCTGGTGGACAAAATGTAAATAAAGTAGAAACCAAAGTTCAGCTCACCCACAAGCCTACCGGGATTGTGATTGTATGTCAAGTAGAGCGAAGCCAGCACGCCAACCGTGAGCGTGCGATGCAAATGCTGAAATCAAAACTCTACCAGCGCGAGTTAGATAAACGAAATGCAGCACGCGACAAAGTGGAAGCAGGGAAAATGAAAATTGATTTCGGTTCGCAAATTCGCAATTACGTTTTGCATCCGTATAAATTGGTGAAAGACGCGCGAACAGGTGTTGAGCGCACGGATGCGCAAAACGTGTTAGACGGCGATTTAGATGATTTTATAAAAGCATTTTTGTTAGAGGCTCAGGAGAAGACGACTACTTAGAAGCCGCCAGATAAATAGGAAAATTTGAACCACAAAGAATCATAGGCACATTAGTGAAACACATAGGTATGGCGATGTAAATTGTTTAAATCCGTGTATAATTATGCGGAAATTTCTATGTTCTATCTTTCTATGTGGTTCAAACAAGATATTTTTTTCAGGTGTCCACTAATCATACGATGAAAATTGAAGATGGTCATGCGATGAATATAAAAAGCTGGTCGCCGGAAGACCGGCCCCGTGAAAAGCTTTTGTTGAAAGGAACATCGGCGCTTTCGGACGCTGAACTGATAGCCATACTTCTCGGATCAGGGACGGCCAACCTCAGTGCTGTGGAGGTGGCTAAAAAAGTGTTGGCGCATGTAGCAAATAATCTGGATAGCCTGGCAAAACTTTCTGTCAAGGAGTTAATGAAAACCAGAGGCATTGGTGAGGCCAAGGCAATAACGATCGTGGCCGCGCTCGAACTTGGCCGAAGACGCAAGGAGCAAAGCCCGGATGAAAAACCAAAAATAGAGGGCTCCAGAACAGCCGTTGACCTGATTAAAGGAGATCTGATGGATCTGCCACACGAAGAATTTTGGGTGATGTTACTTAATCGCGCCAATCGAATCATCCGCAAGAAACGCATCAGCGAAGGTGGCGTAAGCGGCACCGTGGCGGATCCAAAAATAATTTTTAAGCTGGCTGTTGATGAACTCGCCAGCGGAATAATCGTGGTGCATAATCATCCCTCGGGAAACTTAAAACCAAGCGAAAGCGATATTAACCTCACCAGGAAAATAAAAGAAGCCGGAAAAGTATTGGAGATTGCACTTCTTGATCATCTGATCATTGCCCATGATCGTTATTTTAGTTTTGCAGACGAGGGATTGTTATGAAAATTTTAGTTGGGATCATATTGGTCGCTAGTATTTGTCTCGGGTTGTTTATCCTCTCAAAAAAGGATCGCGAAGCGAAAGCTACACCGGTAGCAAGAATTGATTCCACTAAGATGATTACCGACAAGAATATTTCTGTGTCTAATGACGCTAATCCATTTGTTGAAAACGCATTAAGAGAATTTGAAGGATTTGTAAAAACAGCACTGACCAATCGGCAGGCTCCTGGTGCCGCCATCGCGATTGTAAGAGATACCAGTATTATTTTCTTAAAAGGATACGGATTGCGTGACACCAAAAAAACGGACTCCATTGACACCCGCACCGTGTTTCGATTGGGATCGGTTTCTAAAAGCGTAACAGCTACGTTGGTTGCGATTTTAGTGAATGAGGGAAGTCTTCACTGGGATGACCCCGTGATTAAATACCTTCCTCACTTTCGCCTTAAGTCAGCAGAAGCCACAAGAAACCTCACCCTCCGTCATCTGCTTTCTCATACGATGGGGTTGCCTTACCATGCTTACACGATTATGATTAAGATCATACCCCCGTATGATACCCTGATTGATCATTTAAAGGACCTTGATTTAGTCGGTAAGCCAGGTGAATTGTACAGTTATCAAAACGTTGGTTTTAGTTTGATTGGAAACGTGATCGAAAAAGCTACGGGAAAAAAACTGGAAGATGTATTTATCGAGAAACTATTTCTCCCTCTTGGGATGAACGATGCTTCCGCTTCATTTGAAAAAATAGTGATCGATGACAATGTTGCCATGCCGCATTATTTCACAAAGCCGACAACCATCTCATCCGCGTATTATGCCGTTGCCCCGGCTGGTGGGATAAATGCAAGCATTCAGGACATGGGGTTGTGGTTGAAGGCATTGATGGGAAATCAGCAGAAGATATTGCCGGAAAAAGAATTGAACGAGATTTTTAAACCACAAGTGACGGCTATTGCACGCAACCATAATTTCTGGCAATGGAAACGGGTTCGGAAATCGTATTACGGGTTAGGCTGGCGCGTGATCACCTTTACTAACGATACCATTGAGTACCACGGCGGCTATGTAAATAATTACCGATGCGAGGTGGCGCTAAACAGGAAAAAGAAGATTGCAATTGCCATGCTTGTCAACTCACCGGGCATGCTGGCGGATCAAGGCATTCCGAAGTTTTTTAAAATTTATGACCGCTACTTGGATTCGATAAAGCAGTGGAAACGCAAACCGGTTTTATGAAGCGCAGAAATATTTTTGTTGTCGCGCTCGGCACCGCGGTCGCCCTGATTATCTTTTATTCATTACAAGAAAAAGACTCAGGGAAAGAATACGAAGTGGAGATAAAGGATGAGCGCCAAGCCAAGGATAACTTTATGCGCTCCAGTGATGAGTCGCCTTTTGGTGAAGAAAAAAAGAATTTTAAAAAGCTAAATTATTTTCCAATCGATGTTAATTACAGGATCAGCGCTGGCCTGGGGTCAATCGAAAATAAAAAAGTAGTCGTTCTTCCCACCAGTGATGGATTAGAAAAAAAATATTTAGAGTATGGACTTGCCGAATTTCAATTGAATGGCGAACGGTGCAAGCTTCTCATTCTCGAAATCATGGACGAGGGGCCTTACCGGGGAACCTTATTTCTTGCTTTTGCTGACGCCACCAGTGCCCGAGAAACCTATGGTGCCGGCCGTTACCTTGATGTAAAAAAAACACCCGGAGCTTCTTCAGTCATATTGGATTTTAATCAAGCGTACAATCCCTACTGTGCCTATGCGGAGAACTACTCCTGCCCATTTCCCCCAAAAGAAAATGTTTTGAAAACTGCCGTTCGGGCAGGGGAGAAGACATACCATAATTGATTGCTCATCCGGGCCGCTCAAAGTGACCGGGAGAATTAATGAAGAAATTGTAAATTACCCTTTCAATAAAATACTATGTCTATAAAAATCCGCAAGCAAGATGCCCTCGATTATCACACCAAAGGACAGCCTGGCAAAATTGAAGTTACACCCACCAAGGAGTTAAGCACACAATTGGATTTAGCATTGGCGTATTCCCCTGGCGTGGCTGAACCGTGCAAGGAAATTGCCGCCAACCGGGAAGATGTTTACAAGTATACAAGCAAAGGGAATTTAGTAGCCGTCATTACCAATGGCACCGCAGTGCTAGGGCTTGGGAACATCGGACCCGAGGCGGCCAAGCCTGTAATGGAAGGAAAGGCAGTATTGTTTAAGAAGTATGCCGGCATTGACAGTTTCGATATAGAGATCAATGAAGAGGATCCTGATAAATTCATTGAGATCGTAAAATCGCTCGAACCAACCTTTGGAGGAATCAATTTAGAAGATATCAAGGCACCCGAGTGTTTCAAGATTGAAGCCGTCCTGCGCGAGAAGATGAACATTCCGATCATGCACGATGACCAGCATGGAACGGCCATTATTTCCAGTGCCGCTTTGTTGAATGCACTCATCGTTGCCGGAAAAAAGATTGAACGTATTGTGTTGGTAGTGAACGGCGCCGGAGCTGCAGCGGTATCGTGTACCAAATTATATCTCGCCCTGGGTTTGAAGAAAGAAAACCTGATCATGTGCGACAGCAAAGGGGTGATTCATAAAAATCGACCGGGGCTTGATGACAGCAAACTTGAATTCGCCACGACAAGAAAGATCACAACCCTTCAGGAAGCCGTTAAAGGGGCGGATGTTTTTATTGGTCTGTCGGTAGCTGACATCCTCAAGCCAGAAGATATACTGTCTATGGCGAAGGACCCCATTGTTTTTGCGTTGGCCAATCCTAACCCGGAGATCGATTACGATTTAGCCAAAAAAACAAGGCCCGATATCATCATGGGCACCGGTCGATCGGACCATCCTAACCAAATCAACAATGTGCTGGGCTTCCCTTACATTTTTCGGGGAGCATTGGATGTGCGAGCTACGGAAATTAACGAGGCGATGAAGTTAGCGGCCGTTCACGCTCTTGCTGAATTAGCTAAAGAGCCCGTGCCAGATATCGTTTTTCAGGCTTACGGTGTTGATAAAATTCAGTTTGGAAAGGATTACCTGATTCCCAAACCCATGGACCCCCGTTTGATCACCACGGTGTCACCGGCGGTAGCGAAGGCTGCGATGGACTCGGGGCAAGCTACGTTCATGATTACCGACTGGGATAAGTACAATGTTGAATTGCTCAAACGGATTGGTATTGACCAAAAACTGACTTCCCGCATTATCGATCAGGCCAAGAAAAAACCGAAACGTATTTTGTTTGCCGAAGCTGATCATATCAAGATACTGAAGGCGGCCCAAATTTTGCAAGACGAAAAAATCGGACTTCCTATTTTAATGGGAAGCCGTATTGAGATCGACAGGCTGGTGAAAGAACATAACCTTGAGTTAGGGGAGTGCAAAATCATTGACCCACGCGAAGAAAAAGACCTTACTGAAAAGTATGCCCGCATCTATCATGAACGACGCGGACGAAAAGGAGTCAGTTTCCAGGATGCGCTTCGTCAGATGCGTGATCGAAATGCATTTGGAGCAATGATGCTTGAGTTTGGAGAAGCTGATGCGCTGGTCTCCGGTTTAACAAAAGATTATTCAAAGACCATTTTACCGTCTCTGCAAATTATCGGAATGGCACCTGGAGTGAAACGGGTAGCCGGCATGTACATCATCATGAATAAAAAGGGCACGTTCTTTTTTGCTGATTGTACCGTAAACGTTGATCCAACAGCCGATGAGTTGGTTGGTATCATCGGTTTGGTGTCGAGAGGCGTTAATTTTTTTGACATTGAACCGCGTGTAGCAGTCTTATCTTATTCCAATTTTGGATCAAGCAAAGGTGAGATTCCGGAAAAAACAAAAGAAGCCGTTCGTTTAGCGAAAGAAAAATACCCTCATCTGATCTTAGACGGAGACATTCAGGCCAATGTGGCATTCGATACCGAACTTCAACAGGAGATTTATCCTTTTAGCGCTTTGGCCAAACAAGGAGCGAATACGGTGATCTTCCCTAACCTTGCTGCAGGCAACATCGCCTATAAATTACTGATGGAAATTGGCGGAGCTGAAGCTATCGGTCCGATTTTAATGGGCATGAAGAAACCAGTTCATGTTTTGCAACTCGGGAGTTCTATTCGCGACATTGTGAACATGGCTGCCATCGCGGTCGTGGACGCGCAAATTCATGAGACGAACGAGCACCTTTGAAATTTGATCCCGACAAAGTCGGGAGTAGATTTGAAGGTTAAGCGCTTCAAAAAACGAGAATTATAGAATTAGCGCCAATGCTCTTCGTGACCTGGCTCCTGCAAAAGAATTCTTTTAGTGATGCTTCTCTTAATCAATTCCGTCCAAAACAATAGAAAACGAGAGGAGCCGGTATTGAGTTAAGATTCAACTCAGCAAAAGCATTGAAAATTCCCTGTTGGCTTATTCCAATTTAAAAGGAATTGACAAGTGGATTTAATTTTCAAATTGCTTAATTTTCAAATTTTCAAATCCACTTCATGATCGCTTACCTCAAAGGCAAACTTGTCCACAAAGAACCCACCCATGTGTTGATAGAGGTAAATGGAATTGGTTATCAGGTGGGTATATCGTTACACACTTTTTCTGAAATTAAGGATCAGGAGGACATCACGCTTTTCACCTACCTCCATGTGCGGGAGGATGCTCATATTTTATTTGGTTTTGCCAGCGAATCCGAAAAGCAGATGTTTCAGCTTTTGATTTCTGTCAATGGCGTTGGTCCCAGCACGGCCTTGGTTGTTTTGAGTTATTTGGCTCCTGAGGAACTGAAATCAGCCATTTTGCATGAAAATACCGCCGCCCTGCAAGCCGTGAAAGGAATTGGAGGTAAGACAGCCCAGCGATTGATCTTAGAATTAAAGGATAAAGTAAGGAAAGAAACATTGGAAGAAACCCCCGGAATTCCGGGAATAATGCGCAATACCATGCGGCACGAGGCGTTAACAGCGTTGGTTACGCTTGGGATAAGTAAGGCTCAGGCAGAAAAGAGCGTCGATACGCTCCTGAAAAAATCAGGAGGGGTAATAAGTTTGGAAGAGCTTGTGAAGCAAGCGTTAAAAACCGCCTAAATACGATTGAGAGGGTTATCACGGAAAGTACAGTTCATTGCAGGACTGGGCATTTGCATTGCAAGTTGCTGGCCCTCTGCTATTTCTTTTGCCCAGGATTCGCTGAGGACAACCAAACAGGATTCGGCCAAGTATAAGATCGTTAATCCCTACCTTCCGAATTTCAGAGTCCGGGATCGGCATGGCGATCCGTTTTCCAACTATACCACCTCCTCTCCATTTGTTCTCAAAGACCCCAAAAGCCTGACTACCGAAATCAGTCTGGATACAGGCATGCATTACAACATTTCTGAAAAAATGGGGAAGCTGAATTTTCGACCCAGTTCAAGTATGTCGTTTAGGGATTTTAGCAGGCAACAGGATAGAGTTTTTCAAAAAGATTATTATCAAAACAAAAGCTTAGCCCTGGATGGAGAGAGCGCCGTGAGCAGCCGCAACCTGTTGCCTAAGTTGTATTTGAGCCCGGTGATGGATAGAATTTTTGGAGGCAGTTACATTGAACTTGTTCCAAAAGGGTATGTGACACTCGATTTAGGAGGATCGTTTCAAAAAATTCAGAATCCGTCGATCCCCATCAGGCAGCAACGCAACGGTGGACTGGAGTTTGGGCAACAAATTTCACTGAACGTTGCTGGAAAAGTAGGCGAGAAGTTAAAGATCAATACCAACTTCGACACCAGTAACTCCTTCGATTTTCAGAACAGCATGAAAGTAGAGTATTCAGGACTTAAAGAAGACCTGCTGAAAAAACTTGAGATCGGAAATGTGAGCCTGCCGCTGAACAACAGTCTGATCAAGGGTGCGCAGAATTTGTTTGGCGTGAAGGCACAGTTGCAGTTTGGAAAACTTACTTCCACGATCATTGCCACCACGCAGCGTGGTAAACAATCCACCCTTCACGTATCAGGTAGCGGGAATGGTGTGGCCCAGGGACGACCTTTTGAGATTGTTGCGTCCAGCTATGATGATAACCGCCACTTTTTTCTGGCGCAATTTTTTCGCGACAATTTTGAAAAATGGCTGGGAGCCATACCGGGGCAGGTGGCTTCCGGTATTAACATTACACGCCTGGAAGTTTATTCAATCAACAGGCAAAATGATACCCAGTCCCTGCGTGATGTAGTCGCCTTTATGGACATGGGCGAAACGGATAAGATTTATAACAAAGATGTAATCCACCAAGTTTTGCCTAGCGGAGCCCCAGCCAACAACAATAATAATGATCTTTTTTACAAAACACATTTAGGTGGCATTTCACCTGCTTCGACGGGTATTGAGGAGGTACTTAAAGGCAAAACCAGTGTTCCTGGTGTGGATTTTAAAACAGGATTGGTTCCAGGAATAGATTATGAAAAATTGAATAGTGCACGCAAGCTTGCTACGACTGAATACACATTCAATGCACAACTTGGTTATGTTACCCTGCAACGCAAGCTGCAAAATGATGAAGCGTTGGCAGTGGCGTTTGAATACACGTACAATGGTCAAGTTTATAAAGTGGGTGAACTAACCGAGGACTATTCGAGCAAAGCAACTACGGATGTTGTCTATTTGAAAATGCTGCGTCCCCGGTCCATCAGCATCAAAAATTCTTTCGGGCAAATTATTCCGACCTGGAACCTGATGATGAAAAATATATATAACCTGAACGTGTCATCGCTAACTCGTGATGGATTTCAGTTGCGTGTGATTTATCGTGATGATAAAACGGGTATCGATAACCCGCAATTGCAAGTCACGGGTATAGCGGGAACGAAACAGCTAATCAACGTTATTGGTCTCGATCGACTCAATCCTTATAACGATCCTCAGCCCGATGGCAACTTTGATTATGTTGAAGGGATTACGATCCAGTCAGCAACCGGGTTGATCATTGTTCCTTACCTGGAGCCCTTTGGTCAAACGCTGACGAAAAACTTATTTGACCTTGAATCCAACGCGGATACAAGAGCTGGGCTGATCAACAAATACGTTTACGATACCCTATATCACACTACGCAAGTAGAAGCCGCTTTGGTAAACACAAAAAACAAATTTTATTTCACGGGTTCATTCAAAGCAGGATCAGGTCGCGATATTGTCATCCAGGGATTCAACATCACCCATGGCTCCGTCAAAGTTTTTTCAGGAGGAACACCTTTACGAGAAGGGGTTGATTATACCGTTGACTACACGTTTGGAAAAGTTACTATCCTCAACGAAGGTATTCTTAGCTCAGGGAAAGACCTTGATATTACGTACGAGCAACAAGACCCCTTTGCTTTTCAAACGCGGTCTTTGCTGGGAACACGATTGGATTATAAGCTGAGCGACGATGTAAACATTGGGGCAACTTTTTTGTACTACAATGAGCGGCCGTTGATTACCCGCAACCTCATTGGCAATGAACCGGCCCGAAACATTCAGTACGGCCTGGATTTAAATATGAAAAAGAACTCGCGCATCCTCACGAAGATGGTTGATGCGCTGCCGTTCTTACAAACGAAAGAGGTGTCTACGGTTACCATCAACGCAGAGTTTGCACAATTGCTCCCCGGTACCTCCAACAAAATCCACGGCCAGGGAACTTCCTTTATCGATGACTTTGAAAATGCAGCCACCCCTTACAGCCTCATGGCGCCTCAATCATGGAAGTTGGCTTCTGTTCCGCGCGCGGATCTAAATCTCGACAAGAGCAACGGTGTGCTCAATGATCTGCGTGCAGGCTTCAGGCGTGCAAAGCTCTCATGGTTTCAGGTGGATAATATTTTTTATACCAGCGGATCCGGAACTAATTATGCGCCGCCACACATGGAGGCCTCGCAAACCAATCACTACGTACGGCCTGTTCCTCCGCAAGAGATATTTCCCTACTTCGATAATTATGTAGGAAATTTTTATCAACCCATATTAAATTTTGCCTACTACCCGGCAGAACGCGGGCCTTATAACTATAATTTCAAAGAACTGAGTCCGCAGGGTACTTTTGGTAATCCCACAGCGAACTGGGCCGGTGTTACCACCGCCATCCGCACCAATGTTGACTTTGATGCCGCCAATATTGAATACCTGGAATTTTGGTTAATGGATCCATTCATCAAGGGTGCTAATGGAAAAGTAGATGATGGTTCTCCGGAAGCTACTAACAACAATACAGGCGGAACTTTGACCTTTCACTTAGGAAACATCTCAGAGGATGTTGGACATGATGGCCACCAGGCTTTTGAAAATGGACTGCCAATCACCAATAGTATATCACAAGGAGTCTATGATGGAGTTTATACTGACAGCCAGTGGGGCTATGTTTCGAACAAACAATACCTTAACAATGCATTTGATAATTCAACCACATCACGTCCCAATCAGGATGTTGGACTTGACGGACTTAGCACCGCTAATGAAAGGACTGACCCGAAATTCAAAAATCTAATTCCGGGTACTCCGGCAGAATCGGTTGTTTTAAAAGATCCATCAGCGGATGACTTTAAATATTATTTGGGTTCGGATTATGACACTGCAAAAGCACAGATTTTACAACGCTATAAAAATTTTAATGGGATGGAAAATAATTCACCCATCCAATCAGGCACCCAGGCTTATTCTACAGCGGGTACTACTATCCCTGATAATGAAGATTTGAATGGAGATAATACATTGACGGACCTGGAGGATTATTATGCCTATAACATCGATTTAAAACCTGGGAGACTTGATGTAGGTCGGAAATATATTGTGGATAGAATCGCTCCGGCAGCCTATAATGGTGAAGTGACCTGGTATCTTTTTCGAATCCCGATTCGTGACTTCGATGCTCAGGTAGGCAATATCAATGGGTTCAAAACGATCAAATATATCCGCATGATCATGTCGGGATTTTCGCAACCTGTAGTCTTGCGCATGGCTAATTTTCGTTCCGTAGGTCAACGATGGAGACAATACACCGGGAACTTGCAGGAGTCAGCACTCACCCAGGTGATCGAGCCCAACCTGGATAATTTTACGGTGTCGACAGTGAACATTGAAGAAAACGGACAACCTGCCCCTGATAAACCCGGATACGTTGAGCCACTGGCCCGTGACAAAGATGTTACTTCGGTCGTGCAGCGCCGGCTCAATGAACAATCAGGCCAGTTGTGCGTCACCGGCTTGCCTGATGGCGATGCCCGCAGCATGTATAAAAATGTGTCGATGGATTTGTTTAACTACAAGCACATCAAAATGTTTATGAGCATTCACGGACCTTCACCCCTGAAAGACAATTCCGTGAAAGGTTTTTTGCGGTTAGGGACTGACTTTGATCAAAACTACTATGAGATTGAATTGCCATTAAAAGTCACACCAGGTGGCACGAGGCTCGCTGATGAAGTTTGGCCAGAACAAAACCAAATTGATTTAGACCTTGATCAACTTTATGCTTTGAAGATCCAGCGCGATAGAGCCGGATATTCCTTAACGGTACCCTATCCGCTTGCAGGGGCCTTGCCGATCGGCGATGGAAAGCATAGTGTACGGGTCTTGGGTCGCCCCGACCTTAGCCAATTGAAAATGATTATGATTGGTGTGCGTAATCCGAGAGATGATGGAAAAGCGTTTGATGTTTGTCTCTGGGCCGATGAGCTCCGGCTCACCGACTTTGACCAAACAGCCGGTTGGGCGGCCAATGCTGTGGTCAGTGCCAAACTCGCTGATTTAGGTACGGTAACCGGATCATTCCGCCATATAGGTTTTGGTTATGGCGGTGTGCAAACCAAAATATCAGAGCGAGCCAGGGGAACAACGAATCAATTTGATATTTCCACCAACCTGAACCTCGAAAAATTGTTGCCGCGCAAAACCGGGCTGAAGATCCCGATGTTCTTCAGTTATGAGAGCATCATCATTGATCCTAAATATGATCCGGCCAACCCGGACTTGCGCATAGCGGCAGCTTTGAACGCTTTAAATTCGGAAGCGGATCGAAAAAAATACCTGAACTTAATACAAGACCGATCCTTCCGACGAAGTATCAACTTTACCAACGTTCGAAAAACGAAGGTAAAGAAAGATGCGGTGAGCCATCTGTACGATATTGAGAATTTTTCCTTCACTTATTCTTTCACCGAAGCAAAGCAAACCAACTTCAACCTTCGCGAAAACACCCGTAAAAATGTAAAAGGAGCCGTGGCGTGGCAATTTCAATCCAAGTTCAAAGGATTTCAGCCTTTTAAAGAAACGAAATTCGTTTCGTCAAAACATCTCCAGTTGATCAAGGATTTCAATATTAATCCTGTGCCATCGAGCATTTCAATACGAGGCGAATTAGATCGTTCGTTTTCCAAGATCGCCTACAATAACAACACCAATCCAAACGAGGTAACGGCGGGCTCCAGTAACTCAACGCCCAATTTTCAAAAGTATTTCGTTTTTAATCGCTACTATAATTTCAGCTGGGCTTTGACGAAGTCGCTAAAATTAGATTACAGCGCTACGGTGAATGCGATCATTGATGAACCGCCAGGGGATATTGATCAACATGGACGCGATTCGATTATTAGCAACCTGAAGAAGGGGGGGCGCATGAAATATTTTGAACAGAACGTCACTGCGAACTATACGTTGCCGTTTGATAAATTGCCCATGACCAATTGGATTGGCGCCGACTATCGTTATAATGTGGGGTATAATTGGCGTGCTGGCCCGTTACAAACCATCGATAGCCTTAAACTCGGCAACATTGTGCAGAATACACAAAATCAGGCCCTCACGGGTAAACTTGACATTGTCAAGTTATACAACAAAATCGGATACTTTAAAAAGATCAATACACCGAAGCCACCGCCACCACCGCCACCGAAAAATGCGGCCGAACGTTTGCGTCTTCAAAAGGCGGATACGTTGCCTCATCCACCCGAACTCAAACTGGTGAGGGGACTTCTTCGCTTGATCATGTCATTGCGCAGTATTAACGGAACTTATAACGTTTCGCAGGGAACCATCTTGCCTGGTTTTACCAAGACACCGAAGCTTTTCGGATTGGATGAATCCTGGATGGCTCCCGGGTTAGGATTTGTGTTAGGCCAACAGGATCCTAACTTTATGCATAAGGCCGGGGCGAATGGATGGATTACTCATAATAAGAATTTAACCACACCGTTCAGCCAGAACCAGACAAAAGATTTGAGCCTGCGTGCCAATTTAGAACCTTCAATAGATTTCAAAATTCAATTGGATGCAAAAAAAACCTCAAACGCAGCTTTTACTGAATTGTTCAAAGATGTAGACGGCAGCGGCACCTTTGCCGACCTGAGCCCGGCACGCTCCGGATCTTACAAAATTTCGTTTGTGTCTGTGAGGACGTCATTCAAAAATAACAATGCGCTAAATTCTGATGTGTTCAATCAATTTATCAATAACAGGAAAATTATTTCACAACGTTTTAGTGCTTACAATCCGGGTGCAGTCTATGATAAGCAATCTCAAGATGTTTTGATTCCTGCCTTTATTGCAGCCTATTCGGGTCGCTCTGCAACTACGGTGGGGTTATCGCCTTTTCCGGCGATTCCTATTCCCAACTGGCGTTTCGATTATTCCGGATTGAGCAAGCTTCAGCCTTTCAAGGATATTTTCACGTCTGTCACCATCAGTCACGCATACACATCATCGTATTCGGTATCGAACTATACCAATTCCCTTCTGTATAATAATCTCAATCAGCTGGGTATCTCCAGTCGGGTTGAGGATTATAACACGAGTGCAAATTTCAGAGGTCAGGCAAACGACTCCCTTAAAGTCGTGCCTGTTTTTGTGATCAACCAGGTTTTGATAAGTGAAACTTTTGCTCCCCTTATCGGGATCAGCGTAAAGACCAAAAGCAAATTGAGTTTAACGTTCAACTATAAAACTAAGCGTGACATTTCACTCAGTGTGGCCAATGCTCAAATTACGGAAGTGAATGGAAAAGACTGGTCGCTGGAAGTGGGGTTTACAAAAAACAATATGCGCCTGCCTTTCCGTGACCAAGGTCGAATTATTACATTAAAGAACGACGTTACGTTTAAGATGACCATGAGTGTTACCAATAATCAAACGATACAGCGAAGGATTGATGAGGGCAGCACCGTGACCAATGGAAATATCAATTTCCAGCTTCGGCCGAATGTGAGTTATATAGTGAATAAAAAATTAACGATTCAGGCCTACATGGAGAGAACCACGAATCAGCCACTGGTATCCAATTCTTATTACCGGGCAACGACCAAGGCAGGCATAAAGATTGTCTTTAATTTGTCGCAATAGCGTCCTCGTTAGCCCTATTGACATTTGATCATTAACCCTTACTTTTGGACAAAATTTTAAACGATTGATATGAATATTCCGGCAGAACTGAAATACACCAAAGACCACGAATGGATAAAGATTGAGGGCGCCAATGCCACTGTAGGTATCACTGAATTTGCTCAAGGTGAGTTGGGGGATATTGTCTATGTGGATGTTTCAACTGCCGGACAGGAACTGGAACAACATGCAGTATTCGGTACGGTAGAAGCAGTGAAAACAGTCTCTGACTTATTCTTGCCGTTAGGCGGAACGATTACAGCGTTTAATAAGACCCTTGAAACCGCTCCTGAAAAAGTAAATAGCGATCCCTATGGTGAAGGGTGGATGATAAAACTAACCATTAAAAATTCGGCAGAAGTAAGTGGCCTATTGACGGCTTCTCAATACAAGGAACTAATTGGGAAATAAATTGATTCTGGATACTGGTTGCTACTAGCAGCTAGAATCCAGCATCCAGTATGATCGAACTTCCAATCATATCCAAAGAAGAAACAAAGAAGCGCAAGCCGGATTGGCTTCGGGTGAAGTTGCCTATTGGCCCCGAGTATGCCAAGGTGCGCAAACTCGTTGACGAAAATAAACTCCACACCATTTGCGAGAGCGGCAATTGTCCGAACATGGGCGAGTGTTGGGGAGCAGGTACAGCCACCTTCATGATCCTTGGAAATATTTGCACGCGGAGTTGCACGTTCTGTGCAGTGGCCACAGGTCGCCCAACCGAATATGACCTGGATGAGCCTAGACGTGTAGCTGAAGCAATAAAATTGATGGGTGTGAAGCATGCGGTAATCACGTCCGTGAATCGGGATGAACTAAAAGACAGAGGCGCCGAAGTGTGGTATCAAACGGTGGTACAAACAAAACAGCTATGTCCTGAAACCACCATTGAAACGTTAATTCCTGATACCAAGGGAAACTGGGAGGCGCTTTATAGAATGATTGATGGCGGGCAAGAAGTGGTAAGCCACAACATGGAAACGGTGGGCAGGCTATACCGAATCGTACGGCCGCAGGCAAAATATGAGCGGAGCCTTGAGCAACTCAAGCGTATTCGCGAAGCAGGGAAACGCACCAAGAGCGGTATCATGCTTGGTGTTGGCGAAACAAAAGAGGAGGTTTTCAAGGCCATGGACGATCTTGCTGCCTGTGGACTCATGATCTTAACACTCGGTCAATATTTACAACCTACCAAAATGCACCTGGAAGTAGCTGAGTTTATTCATCCGGATACATTTGAAATGTACAAACGCGAGGGGCTGAAGCGCGGGTTGAAATACGTTGAAGCGGGTCCGCTGGTGCGTTCATCCTATCATGCAGAACGGCACGTGAATGTGCCTATGAGTTAATATCCCCAAGGCTGAAATTGTATTTGGAACTGAATTTATTTTTGGTTGTTTTACACTAAATAATTTCAAGCTATGCAAGTTTCATCTGAATTTGAATCCGATATTTTAGACATCATAAAATCCCGAAGAAGTCGTCGGGCATTCCTGGGTGAACCCATTGAAGTAGAAAAGATAAAATCATTATTCGAGGCAGCGCGTTGGGCACCTTCCAGCGCAAATGAGCAACCGTGGGCCTACGTATACGGTACCAGGGATCAACCTGAGCTCTGGAATAAAATTTTTGATGCCCTTAATGAGAGCAATAAAACCTGGGCGAAGGATGCGCCTTTATTAGTAGTGAGCCTTGCAAGAAGATATCATTCAAAAAACGACCGTCCTAACAATTCTGCAAAATACGATGTTGGCGCCGCGAATGCATTCCTGTCATTGCAGGCTACGCAACTGGGTTTGAATGTTCACCAGATGGGTGGGTTCGATCATGCCGTACTGAGACAAAACCTGAATGTTCCGGAAATTTTTGATACTGGAGTTGTGATGGCCATCGGTTATGCGGGAAATCCTGCGCAATTACCAATTCCGCTAAGGGAACGCGAATTGTCGCCGCGCAGGCGTTATCTCCAAAATGAGTTTGTGATGAATCACACCTTTTAATATGGTGACCGCCAGCATAGGCCGCGAACACTACCGCACAGAACTTTTCACTAATGGCCATCCTCTCATCGCGGATGAGCCTGACGAAGTGGGTGGGAAAAATCTTGGGCCGGGACCGGGAGAATTTTTAATGGTATCACTTGCCTCATGCACAGCGATAACCTTAAGGATGTATGCTGACCGCAAATTATGGCCTTTGGAAAAAATAAGAGTAGAGGTGATGAGTGATAAAATTGGTAGAACAACGATTTTTATACGGCATGTTTACCTTGAAGGGGCGCTTAACGACGAGCAACGCAACCGCTTACTTCAAATAGCGAATACCTGCCCCGTTCATAAAGTACTCACTAACCCCATTGAAATTAAAACTGAATTGCGATGAAGGAGATAACCAGGAAATATACCAATGGCGAAGTGACCATTGTATGGAAACCGGAAAAGTGCATTCATTCAGCCATGTGCTTCAAAGGGCTGGGAGAGGTTTTTCATCCGCAGGAACTGCCGTGGATCACACCGGAAAAATCCTCTACCGATAGAATTGTTGAGCAAGTAAAAAAATGCCCATCGGGTGCCTTGAGCTATTTCATGAATAGTGATGGTAAAAAATGAACTGAGCAAAATAAATCCTGACGCTGAAACGTGAAGCGATAAACCTTTTCTATTTTTGACCCCACAATTAGGGCGGTATTTAGCTCAGCTGGTTTAGAGTACCTTGGGGTGTTAGCTCAGTTTGGTTCAGAGCACTTGCTTGACAGGCAAGGGGTCACTGGTTCGAGTCCAGTACATCCCACAAGGCAGGCGGCACAGGTCACAGGTTCCCGAAGCGACAGCGCAGGCCTCTGATACACCCAATTTTTTTGGCTAATCAGGCGATCTGCATTTTAATTTTCCTGGGAAGTTTAGCAAAGACAAGTTCATATGATTGCCGGACAAAGAATTTCCACTCGGCTGGAGTCAGCGCATTTGATTTCTCAACAAACACCCAATTATTTCTTGCCATATAAGGCGCCGGAATGATCCCGGCTCTTTCTATGAGTTCGCCGAATTGTTCGGCCTGCACCTTTATCGAGACTTTCATCGGCTGATTCAAACTTGTAACGCAATACATTTTGCCGCCGATGAGGTAACACAAATCATCGCCCCACTTAATATCCGTGGTGGTGCCTTTCAGGCTGAGACAAAGTTTTTCAAGGTGAGCATGGTCCATATCATTAAAGTACGACCCCTGAGAAAATTCCATGCAAAAAGTAAGATAAAAGTTATTTAGAAATATTCTAAATAATAATTGACATGTATTGACAAAAAAGTCATATTTGCGACTGTTTAGAATAATTCTAAATAACTCCAAATATGAAGCAAACACTCACATTTATTATATACCTGACAGCCTTGGCGCACTTAAATGCACAACATGGCGCCGTAGCAGGAAGGATAAAAGACAAATCTGGTAAACCGGTTGCTAACGCTACTGTTATGCTCGAAAAGACCAATTATGGCAACTCAACTGATGACCTCGGGAAATTTTCAATTACGAACGTACCGGCAGGAAGTTATTCTCTTCGGTTTTCTGCGGTTGGATACCAACCAAAGAGTCAACCGATTGAAGTAAAAGCTAACGAAACAATCGAAGTCAATTTTGAGGCGGAAGAAAAAATTGAGATCCTTCGGGAGGTTGAAGTATCAGGCGTGAAGTCAATTACCGGAATGGGTTACCTGGAGGATCACGGAGGTGTAATCTATTCGGGAAAAAAAACAGAAGTGTTGCTGCTCGACAGCCTGGATGCCAACACGGCACAAAACAATCCCCGACAGGTGCTTGGTCGTGTGCCGGGCGCAAATTATTCTGAAACCGAAGGGAGTGGCTTTCCTTCCAATGGAATTGGCTTTCGCGGATTGAACCCAACACAATCCATCGAAACCAACACGCGTCAAAATGGTTACAACATCACGGCTGATCTCTTTGGTTATCCAGAATCCTATTACTTGCCAACGTTAGAGGCAGTGGAGAGAATCGAAGTAATCCGCGGTGCCTCTTCACTGCAATTTGGGCCGCAGTTTGGAGGAGTGATTAATTATATCATGAGGAAAGGAAGTACAACCAAGCCAATTGAAGTGATGGTTCAACAAACAGGCGGAAGTTTCGGAATGTACAACTCATTTACTTCAGCCGGTGGACAGATTGGCAAATTCAATTACTATGGATACCTGCAATTCCAGGGAGCGCAAGGCTGGAGACCTAATTCAGACTACAAAAAAATCACCGGCTATGGTCGCGTCGAATACAGGGCTTCCGAAAAAATTAAAGTCGGTGTTGAGTACTCCATGCTTAGAAACCGCATTCATATGCCCGGAGGTTTTACCGACAGCATGTTTTATGCCGATAGCCGAGCATCCTTCCGCGCGCGAAATTGGCTCAAAAGTCCTTGGAATATGCTCACCGCGACCTTCGATTGGAAAGTTTCCCAGTTTACTTCATTGAGCGCAAAATCTACTTTCAACGCCAGCGCCCGGGATTTGGTGTGGCGCAACGAAGACGGGGGCCCGCAAGCTGTGGATGGAATTGACCCAATCACCAATGCCTTTGTCAATCGTGAAGTCGGACATGAGGGCTTTTCCAGCAGCACAACCGAAGTTCGTATGCTAGCCCGATACAAATTTGGAGACGTCTGCAACACACTGGCAACAGGGGCCAGGTTCTTTTATGGAAAGATGAAACGCCAGGGAGGGGGAGTTGGCACCACGGGTTCTGATTTTGATCTGACTTTAGTTCAGCCTGACTTTGGATACGATCTTGATTTTTCAACCACCAACCTGGCTCCATTTATCGAAAACACTTTTTACTTTGGCGAAAGATTATCAGTTACACCTGGCGTGCGCTATGAGTATATCAATTCCACTGTCAAAGGATATAATCCCAGCGCGGATGGAAATAGTGTGATCTATTCGGACCGTTACAGGAATCGGTATATTTTCCTTTCGGGAATCGGGCTCCAGTTCAAAACCTCCTCTGCAACAAATATTTATGCCAACTGGTCACAAGCCTACCGGCCGATGGATTATTCGAGCCTTACCCCGTTGGGAACGATCATAACGGTTGATCAAAAATTGAAAGACTCCAACGGATACAACAGCGACATCGGTTTCCGCGGCTCATTTAAAAATTTTTTAAATTTTGATGTTGGTGCATTTTATATGCAATACAACAACCGTATCGGCATTATCGAAAAAACAGATGCGCTGGGAAACCAATACCCCTATCGTACCAATGTAGCCAACAGTGTGCACAAAGGATTTGAAACCTATGTTGAATTTAATCCCATAAAGGCGTTCTTCGATTACCCAAAGTGGAATCTCAGTTTCTTTAACTCGCTTGCCCTGATCGATGCACGATATACTTCCGGCGATTTCAAAGAAAAGTATGTGGAGTATGCACCTACCAGCATTAATCGGTTTGGTACGAATCTATCAAGGGCAAAAATTTCGACCACTTTTTTAATAAGCACCACGGCAAAATCGTACAGCGATGCCGGCAATTCACAAACGTCTTCCTCTGATGCGATAGCAGGAGTTATTCCGGCATACACCGTATTAGATTGGTCGGGCACCGTTCATATTAAAAACTATAATATCAAATTCGGGATTAACAATGTTATGGACAAACGCTACTTCACCTTGCGCACAGGTGAATATCCCGGGCCCGGTATTATTCCGTCCATCGGCAGAAGCCTGTATGTGGGTGTTGGCGCAAAATTCTGACAGGATTTTTAAGATTACTTTCTGATATTGCGGGCTTAAATATTTGCCTTGAAGCCGATTCGCCGCTTACTTCATGCACTTTACATTTTCTGGGTGTTCCTTGTGTTCACCGTCTTCATGCTCATTTTTCTGCCTGGCCTGACGCTTCCTTTTTTGTTTGGAAACAGGATCAGTTGGATGGGCTATAGTTTTCTTGCGATTTGGTCGTGGGTGTTCAGTATGCTCACCCGGATTCGCTATGAATTTCATGGAAAAGAGAATTTCCGCAAAGGCCAGTCCTATATTTATGTCAGCAATCACACTTCCTTTCTCGATTTGCCGGGCCTGGCAATGTTAATTCCTGGCGAGTTCAGACCGCTGGCCAAAAAAGAGCTTTTGAAAATTCCTGTCTTCGGCTTGATAGCAAGAGGAGCAACCGTAATTGTTGATCGTTCCAGCGGGGAGAGCAGAAAAAGAAGCCTGGAAAAATTGAAAAAGACATTGGCCGAAGGGATTTCGATTTTGCTTTTCGCGGAAGGTACCCAGAACCGCAGCAAAGAAATTTTACAACCCTTTAAAGAGGGAGCATTTCGCCTGGCCATTGATACACAAATGCCCGTCCTTCCGATGGTGGTGATTGGCGCAGGTCCGTTAATGCCACCAGGCACCATTAATCTCCGGCCAGGATTGATAAAAATTGTTGTTGGCACGGAAATTTCAACCAGGGGAATGACTGCGACGGTTGAATTAAAGAATCATACATTTGAAGTTATGAAAACGATGATTATTCAAAACCATTAAACCATGCGAGGGCTATCGGATGTACTTTTAGTGTTTGTAGGTGGCGGTGCAGGAAGTACCATCCGTTTTTTTCTCGGGCGTTGGGTAAATGCCTGGCATAACCATCATTTTCCTTTCGGTACGATGTCGGTAAATATCATTGCCTGCCTGGTGCTGGGATTTGTAATAGGCATCGCTGATCACCGTCAATTAATTTCTCCTGCTGCCCGATTGTTCTGGACGGTCGGATTTTGCGGAGGCTTCAGTACTTTTTCAACCTTCAGTGCAGAGACACTTACCTTAATTCAAGGTGGGTTTCATTTCTCCACCGTAATTTATATTGTCTTGAGTTTAGTGCTGTGCCTGGCTGCAACTTTTGGCGGGATTTATTTAGGCGAGCACAGTTAGTGAACTGGCATGTAAACTACTTTCTTGGTTTCGAAGAACTCTTCGCCGAAATAATCTGACAACGCGTAGAGACTGTACGGCCTTTTCAATTCATTGAGTTCTTCATCCAGGTCACCCCCTTTTAGGTAAAGGATGCCGTTGTCCAGGGGATGGGTTGAGTTTGCTTTAATTTTATTGTGCACCCAGCCATAAAATTCTTTCATCCTTGTTACAGCTCGGCTCACCACAAAATCATATTTGCTTTTTATTAGCTCCGCGCGAATTTGTCCGGCAGCAACATTCTTAAGTCCCAAAGAAGCAGCAACCTCTTTCACCACTGTTATTTTTTTCCCGATAGAATCAACAAGATAAAATTCTGTGTCTGGAAAAAGTATGGCCAGCGGAATTCCCGGAAAACCACCTCCGGTACCTACGTCCAATACTTGTGCACCTTTGTTGAACGCCATTACTTTAGCAATTCCCAGTGAATGGAGCACGTGATTGGTATAAATGTTATCAATGTCCTTGCGTGAAATGACGTTGATCTTTTCATTCCAATCCTGGTACAAAGAACCTAATTGAGAGAACTGGTTGCGTTGTTTATCCGTGAGTGTACTAAAATAGCGGAATAGGATAGAAGTGTCTTGCAATTCGGGCGGATTTAAAGTTATTTGAACAGTCAAAAATCAAAAGTAAATGAAAGCAGCAATAAAGTGCATCGTGATTTCAGTTTTTCTGATGAGTTGTAAGGGAAAAGAGCAAAAGCCAGAAGTCAAAACATTATTCCAAAAACTGGATTCGGTCTTTGCTGCCGTTCCTGATTTCAGCGGAGTGGTTTTGGTTGCCGACAAGGGAATGCCGATTTATCGGAAAGCCTTCGGGTTCGCCAATGTAGAATCGAAACAAAAGTTGGATACAGCTTCGATCTTTGAATTGGCTTCCGTTTCCAAACAGTTTACTGCAATACTGGTGGCAATGCTGTACGAGCAGGGAAAGTTGAAGTATGATGATCCTGTCGAAAAATATTTGCCGGGATTGCCGTACAAGGGGATTACAATTCGCCACCTGTTAAACCATATGTCCGGTTTGCCTGACTATCAGCAGTTGATGGATGAGCAATGGGATAAATCCAAGGTGGCAGCCAACGAAGACATACTTCTTTATCTTAAAAAATTTCATCCACCTGCATTTTTCTCGCCAGGAGAAAAATACATGTACAGCAACACGGGGTATGTACTACTTGGTAGCATAGTTGAAAAAATCTCAGGAATGAATTTTGTTAAATACTGTCAGGAAAGGATTTTTGATCCGGTGGGTATGACATCCACCAATATCCGAACGAAAAAAGAAAAAGATTCACTTGCCAATTTTGCTTTGGGATATATTTTCGTTCCTGAGAAAAATAAATATGTTCGGGCAGACTCTTTCCCTTCTTCGAATTACACAATCTGGCTTGGAGGACGAAGAGGTCCTGGACGAATTAGTTCTACCGTGTCAGACTTGTTGAAGTGGGACCGCGCGCTTTACACTGAAAAATTAGTAAACCCGGAAACGATGAACGAAATTTTTACCCCAGCAAAACTCAACGATGGATCAATTTCCAATTATGGTTTCGGCTGGATGCTCAGAAGTGATTCAACGCTTGGAAGAATTGTTTATCATACGGGTGATAATCCTGGTTATAAAACCGAAATTCTTCGGTACATCGATCAAAACAAAACCGTGATCATACTTTGCAACAATGAACACGCTAAGTTTAAGGAACTGGTAAAGGAAGCGGAACAATTACTCAGGCAGTAGTTGCTGACGGAGAAAAAGTCGAATTATTTTTTCAGAAATTTGTAGATGGCTCTGGAGTTGTTTTGGGGGTCGTGAATGGCAATGATATAATAGCCGAGCGGAAGATCCTTTACTTTTACCCGAATTTCAAAATCATCGATAGCCTCTTGCTCAACTTCGATGGAACTTCCAATGATAGAATGGAAAGCCAGCTTTGATGATTTAGCAACCGGTGATTCGAATTTGATCGTCAGGTAATCCGTAGCCGGGTTAGGGTAAATCTGTACCGACTTCACTGGATCTCCGGGGCGAAAGCCATCATCATGCACCTGGCCATAGACTACCTGGCCAGCAATCAGCATAATAAGACAGAGTAAAACAGCTTTCATTTAGGTCTCCTTAGTGCGTTTACGTTATTTATTACTATTTGGATGCAAAACGTAAGCCAAAAGTTTAAATGAGCAACAATTTAATTGCCCCATTCGCGTTGTGCGCGGCGTAATTTTTTGAAAGAATACGGAATCTGGTTCACTAAATCGGTTGCGGTCATTGAATCCATTCCAAATTCATTGGCAGCAAGATCTCCCGCTGATCCATGAAGGTAAACTCCAAGCAAGGCTGCCTCTTTTGAAGAATATCCTTGAGCCAGCAAGGCGGTAATGATCCCGGTAAGCGCATCGCCACTGCCGCCCTTTGCCATGCCTGGATTTCCGGTGGAATTAAAATAGACGTTTCCCCCCGGACAAGCCACTGAGGTATAGGCTCCTTTTAATATAACTATCGATTTAAGTTTTATAGAAAAGCTTCTGAGCAACTGAAGCCTTTCAAAATCATTTGACCAACTGCCGGCTATTCGTTCAAATTCTTTTGGATGGGGGGTGAGAATACTTCCTTCAGGGATGAGTTTTAGAAATTCCTTATGAGATGATAACATGTTTAACCCGTCCGCATCAATCACCATCGGTTTTTTAAAACGATTTAGCACATGCGTAAACGCTTTCACAGTTTCCGAATGACTGCCCAGGCCAGGGCCGATGCCGATGGAGGAATAATTCAGATTTTCCGGAGGAGAAGAGAAATAATTTTGGGAAGCGTCCACCTCGGCCATCGCTTCGGGCACAGATGTTTGCACCACCGAATAACCGCACACCGGAGTGTGCACTGTAAGTAAGCCCAATCCGGAACGCAAGGCAGCTTTTGCCGCCAGAACGCAAGCGCCCATTTTTCCCAATGACCCCGCGATGAGGAGGGCATGACCGAAATCCCCCTTGTGAGAAAACAGACTGCGTGACTTGATTAATTTTTTTATCGTCCTTTCAGTCACAAAAAAATTGGTGGCCGAAGCTGATTTTACAAACTCCTTGCTTAACCCGATATCCACCGAATGCCATTGTCCAACCCATGGGTGGTTTTCGGGAAATAAAAAAGCAAGTTTCGGTAGTTGAAAGGAAAGGGTGTGATGAGCCTGAACAATTTCACCGTCGGAATGAGCATCAGCAAATAAACCTGAGGGAATATCCACGGCAATACGAATGGCTCTCGTTTGATTGATGCACGAAATGACTTTTGAAAAAATACCTTCCGGTTGTCGGGAAAGACCCGAACCGAAAAGGGCATCGATTAAGATCTGACAATCTGAAAACAAATCCGGATCGGGTTCCTTTAAGATTTCATAAAGACTGATTTTATCTTCAATCTTCTTACGATTTGTTTTGAAGCTCTCAGATTCTTTCTGGGCTCCTTTTACAAGCCATATTTTTACGGAGTAACCAAGTTCCTTCAACATTCTGGCGATGCCCAGTCCATCACCCCCGTTATTGCCGGGACCACAAACAACCCCAATTTTTTTATCTGCTCTAAAATGCAGCACAAACCAGTCTACAAACGAGTGGCAGGCCCGCTCCATCAAATCGATCGGGGCAATGGGTTCGTGTTCAATGGTGAATTGATCGAGTTCCCTGATCTGCTTGGCCGACAGGATTTTGAGCATGACTGAAGGATAGGATTAAAATTATTTTTTTCCCAGCTCCTGCTTTGCTTTTTGGAGTGACCCATTGATCAGTTCCCGAACGTTTTTGATTCGCTCCATTTCATTTTCCAGGTATTCCCGCGCTAACTCCTGATTGGCAGAGTCCGGAAGCGGCTTGAACTTATGCATCCAGTTCATCATCGAATGATCAGCTGAATCCAGTTCGGAGATGATTTGATCCAGTTGTTTCTTTTTATCGGCTACAAGATCTGGAGTGTTGGCAATTTTATCTTTGAGTTCTTTTCTTAAGGTATAGATTTCATCGCTCTTGGGCATCACTTCATCATGGATGTCCATCACCTGATCGTATAACGCCTGGTTGGGGTTGGAGGATGGCTCGTCCTGATCGTGGTGCTCATGCTGGCCAGATTTGCCGCAACCGGCTACTATTAATAAAGCCAATGACAGGTATTTTGCTAGGATTTTCATTGATAACAGGTTTTGTCTAAATGCAAGGTCGGGTTTTTTTCGCAGGTTCTTACGGGGGGATTATTCAATGTGACGGGTAGAAAACTCGTATTTTCGGCCCTCTGAATAAGGGAATCATTGATTTATCTAAAAAAATCACTGCACCGGGATATTGCATCCTTCCTTAATTTGAATACCTTTGCAGTCCTTATTTTTGAAGGGTATAAAAACAAATTATAAATGCCTACCATTCAGCAGCTTGTGAGGAAAGGAAGGACGAAATTGACATTTAAGTCAAAGTCCCCGGCCCTCGATTCATCACCTCAGCGTAGGGGCGTATGCACCCGTGTGTACACTACCACGCCAAAAAAACCTAATTCGGCCATGCGAAAAGTCGCCCGTGTGCGCTTGACCAACGGACGTGAGGTGAACGCCTACATTCCCGGCGAAGGCCACAACCTACAGGAGCACTCTATTGTTCTTATCCGTGGAGGTCGCGTAAAGGATTTGCCTGGGGTACGTTACCACATTATCCGTGGTGCACTGGATACTGCCGGTGTGAATGGAAGACTTCAGTCGAGATCCAAATACGGAGCGAAACGTCCGAAAGCGGGAGCCGCTGCAGCCGCTGCCAAGGGTGCTGCGCCTGCCAAAGGAAAAAAATAAAAAGAACCGATCATGAGAAAAGCGAAACCTAAGAAAAGATACCTTTTGCCCGATCCTAAGTTCAACGACACCTTGGTAACCAAGTTCGTTAATTATATGATGGAGCAAGGCAAGAAAAGCACCGCCTACACGATATTCTATGATGCCATCGCTCAGGTGGAGAAAAAGGCGGCCGGTGAGCCAGGCCTTGAGGTTTGGAAACGTGCCATGAACAACGTGATGCCCGCTGTCGAGGTAAAGAGCCGCAGGGTTGGTGGAGCTACGTTTCAGGTGCCAGTGGAAATCCGCCCCGAACGCAAAATTAACTTAAGCATCAAATGGTTGATCGACTATGCACGGGCCCGTGGTGAAAAAACCATGATGGACAAATTAGCTGCTGAAATTCTGGCAGCTTCCAAAGGCGAGGGTGCTGCGATCAAAAAGAAAGACGATACGCACCGTATGGCTGAGGCAAACAAAGCATTTTCTCATTTCAGATTTTAACAATGGCAAGGGATTTAAAATACACGAGGAACATCGGTATCGCTGCGCACATTGACGCGGGAAAAACGACCACCACTGAGCGCATTCTTTATTATGCCGGTGTGAATCACAAGATTGGTGAAGTCCATGATGGCGCTGCCACCATGGACTGGATGGCGCAGGAGCAGGAACGTGGTATCACAATTACCTCTGCCGCCACAACGGTCTATTGGAAATACAGAAAAAACGACTATCACGTAAACATCATCGATACCCCCGGTCACGTGGACTTCACGGTTGAAGTAAACCGGTCATTGCGTGTATTGGATGGTCTTGTTTTCTTGTTCAGTGCAGTGGATGGGGTTGAACCTCAATCTGAAACGAACTGGCGCCTTGCTGATAATTATAAAGTAGCCCGTATCGGGTTCGTTAATAAGATGGATCGCTCGGGAGCTGATTTTCTTGGCGTTTGCAAACAGGTAAAGGAAAAATTAGGTAGCAAGGCCGTTGCGCTTCAATTGCCGATTGGAGCTGAAGATCAATTCAAAGGCGTTGTTGACCTGGTCAATAACCGCGGTATCATCTGGAATGAGTCCGATAAAGGAATGACCTTTCAAGAGATTCCTGTTCCCGCCGATATGATCGAGGAAACAAGAGAATACCGTGAGAAATTATTGGAAGCGGTTGCTGAATACGATGAAACCCTTATCGAGAAATTCTTTGAGGATCCGAACTCTATCACGGAAGCAGAAATTTTAACAGCACTCCGCAAGGCAACCATCGATATGAAGATTGTGCCCATGGTTTGCGGTTCTTCCTTTAAGAACAAGGGCGTTCAAACCATGCTGGATTACGTGATGGAATTATTGCCATCGCCGCTGGATAAGGACGAAATCATTGGAACGGATCCAGATACTGATTTGCCTGTTACTATCAGGCCTGACGAAAAAGAGCCTTTTGTAGCCCTGGCTTTCAAAATTGCAACTGACCCATTCGTAGGACGACTTTGTTTCATTCGCGCTTATTCAGGTGTGTTGGAATCCGGTTCTTACGTTTACAATACGCGTACTGAATCGAAAGAAAGAATTTCACGCGTGTTTCAAATGCACGCTAACAAACAAAACCAAATTGATCGGCTTCCAGTAGGTGATATTGGAGCGGTCGTTGGGTTTAAAGATATCAAGACGGGTGATACGCTCTGCGACGAAAAACGCAAAGTGATATTGGAGTCAATGGTATTCCCTGAACCGGTTATTGGTTATGCCATCGAGCCTAAGAAGCAGGCAGATGCCGATAAGTTGGGTATGGCGATTTCAAAATTGGTTGAAGAAGATCCAACATTGCGTGTGAACACGGATCATGAAACCGGTCAGGTGATTCTTCGCGGCATGGGTGAATTGCACCTTGAAATTATCATCGACCGATTGAAGCGTGAGTTCAAAGTAGAAATCAATCAGGGTGCACCTCAGGTTGCTTACAAGGAAGCGCTCACGAAATCCGTTGAACATAAAGAAGTTTACAAGAAGCAGACGGGTGGTCGCGGTAAGTTTGCCGATATCGTATTTGAAATCGGACCCCGTGAATTGGGTCCTGAAGACAAGCCAGGCCTTGAATTTGAGAACGACATCGTAGGAGGTGTGATTCCACGTGAATTCATTCCCTCAGTGCAGAAAGGTTTTGAGCAATCCATGTCGAATGGACCTCTGGCCGGATATCCAATTGACTCAATGAAGGTTCGTTTGTATCATGGTTCTTACCATGATGTTGACTCGGATTCATTGTCATTTGAATTAGCGGCTCGTATCGGCTTCAAGGAAGCGGCTCGTAAATGTGCGCCTCAGTTGTTAGAACCTATTATGGCAGTGGAGGTAATTTCACCAGATGAATATACAGGTTCGGTAACGGGTGATCTTAACCGCAGACGAGGAGTGATGAAGGGAATGGATACCCGCGGTGGTGCCCAGGTTATCAAGGCTGATGTTCCGCTTTCGGAATTGTTCGGCTACGTAACCGACCTGCGGACGATCACGTCAGGTCGTGCCTCTGCATCCCTTACGTTTGCCCATTATGCCCCGGTTCCTCGCAACCTGGCTGAGAAGGTAATTGAAGAAGTAAAAGGAGCAGCGGTGGCTAAATAAGATTAGGATTAACGGGATTAGAGATTAACAGGATTTGAAAATTTATAGATAAACATTCCCAGGCGGGGAGTAAAATCAAAAAAAGATGAACCAAAAAATCAGAATCAAATTAAAGTCGTACGATCACAACCTCGTTGATAAGTCTTCCGAGAAAATTGTGCGTGCGGTGAAAGCTACTGGCGCTGTGGTAAGCGGTCCTATTCCGTTGCCTACGGAGAAAGAGAAATTCACAGTGCTTCGTTCACCACACGTGAACAAGAAGTCGCGTGAGCAATTCCAACTTTGCACGTACAAAAGATTGGTGGATATTTATTCTGGCAGCCCTAAAACCGTTGACGCCTTAATGAAACTTGAACTTCCCAGCGGAGTTGACGTTGAAATAAAAGTGTAGTTAACATCCTTACGAATATTCGAAGCATCCCGGTTTCGCCAGGATGCTTTTCTTTTGTTTTATAAATTTCCAGATGGCTTTACTCGAAAAGAATTTATTTGTTAAAAAATCGACCTTACCTGGCGCAGGGAAGGGACTCTTCACAAAGGTCTTTATCCCCAAAGGAACGCGCGTCATTGAATACAAGGGCGAAGTGCTTACCTGGAAAGAAGTAGAGAAAATGGCGGACGACCGCAACGGGTATGTTTTTTATTTCAGCAACAGGTATTGTATTGATGCCTGGAAAACGAAAAAGTCTATTGCGCAGTTTGCCAATGATGCCAGGGGCTTAACCCGCGTTGACGGAATCAAAAACAATTCAGAATACATCACCGAAAAAAAGCGATGCTATATTGAAACGGTGAAAGATGTTCAGGCAGGCGGAGAGATTTTAGTTGGCTATGGCGCAGAGTATTGGCAGGTGATTCGTTACAATGTCAGGCTGGAGCAGAAAAACCGGGAAAAAGAGGGGAAGAAAAAAATAGCCGATGAATTGCCGCACCACAAAGCGGCCAAGCGCACGAAACTACATCACTAAGATTCTTAATTTATTTTTTGGGCTCAATCAGGTCCCATAAGTTGCCATAAAGATCGGCAAAGACAGCGGCTGTGCCATATACTTCATTTGACGGCTCTCTTACAATCGTTACCTCGTTTTTCTTCAGCCTATCGAAATCAGCCTGAAAATTAGTTGTATGAAGAAAAAGAAATACCCGCCCGCCGGTTTGATTGCCAATTTTGCTTTGCTGCTCTTCATTCGCAGCCTTAGCAAGTAACAAGCGACAGCCCTCAGAACCGGGAGGAGAAATAAGGACCCATCGTTTAGTCTCACTCAAGACGGTATCCTCAACCACTTTGAAATTTAATTTTTCAGTATAGAATTTAATAGCCTTGTCATAATCATCAACCACTAAAGCAACATGCATTAACTGTTGCGTTGACATCATTTTAATAAAAATGAAAGAGGCAGCTCCTGACGCGAGCTATTGAATCCGTATAACAGCACACGACCTTTATACTTGCTAAAGAAATCAATTACATCCTGGGGTTCTTTTACCCGTTGGCGATTGATGTGTGTGATCGTGTAGTTTTCGGGCAAGCCGATTTGTTTGAAGAGTCCATCGTGAAGCTTACTGATCTTTACTCCATAATCTACGGCCTCGAGGTTCGCACCGGTAGTAGCATCGCTCAGGATTTTTCTTTTTACAATATTGCCGTCGCCACTCTTGTTTAATAATGTTACTGTCGTTGTCGATGTTTTTCCGTCGCGGACATAGGTGATGGAAATTTTGTCGCCAGGGTAGCGATAGCTCAGTTCTTCTTCGAATGCGCTCTCGCTATTGATATCCATGGCGTTAAGTTTCGTGAGAATATCGCCTTCCTGCAGTCCTGCAATTGCTGCTGCTCCATTGCGGTCAACGCTGCCGAGCAACACACCCCTGAACTCTTTTACGTTTATGTCAAGGTCGTATTTCTTTGCATTTTGGAAATCATATTCGATGACGTTGCCCCCAAAAATCGCTTTTTGCGGAATGCCGTATTTGACCAAGTCGTCCACTACTTTTTTAGCAATGTCAACAGGCACAGCGAATGCATAGCCGGTGTACGATCCCGTCCGTGATAAGATGGCGGTGTTGATACCTACGAGTTCTCCCTGCCTGTTGACCAAGGCTCCGCCGCTGTTGCCCGGATTAATGGCGGCGTCCGTTTGAATAAATGATTCGATGGGAAATTTATCCTCAACAATATTTATTCTTCTTCCTTTAGCGCTAACGATACCTGCTGTAACCGTCGATGAAAGAGAGAAGGGGTTTCCAACGGCCACTACCCATTCCCCCACGGCCAGTTTTTTTGAATTTCCCAGGCTAATGGCAGGAAGATTCATTTCCTTTATTTTGAGAACGGCCAAATCAGTGGAAGGATCGGTTCCGATCAATTCCGCATCGTACGATTTCTTGTTATACAACACCTGAATTTTTTCGGCTGCCTCCACCACATGATTATTGGTCACGATGAATCCGTCGGATGAAAAAATCACACCAGAACCCGAGCTTACCTGGGTTTGTTGACCACCTCCACCAAAAAGTAAGTCCCAATACGAATAGCTGGCACCCGTTTGGGAAATGCTGTTGATGTAGACAACACTGGGTGTGGCCTTGGCTGCCGCCAGGCTAAAATCATTGTTGTCCGGGGAGGACGAAGTGGTGGGTGCCTCAGTGTTTGATTGGAACAGGGGTGCACTATTGTAATCGGTAACCGCAACATTTTGGGTTGGGGTTTCAACATTGCCCCTTTGGTTGTATTGAAAAAAAACAAATGCTCCTGCGACACCCGCCAGAAAGCCGATAGCGATGGTTTTAATGGAATTCATTTCTCATTCTGTTTTTAGATTAAAGATGTGTAAGGTGAAAAGTAGGCAATAAGCAATATCCAATAAGCAAAATTTTGGGTTGTTGAATCTTTGCCTACTGCCTACTGCCCACTGCCTACTTCTTCTTGAACGCGGCCTTGAAAGCATTCTCCAACTCCTCGCCCGCCTTTTTCAAACTGTTCTCCACTTCTTCCCACCGCTCTTTTTTACCAGCCTCGGCTTTAATTTTCTGGGCAGCTGCTTTTAACTCGTCATATTTTTTCTGGAGGTCTGCTTCGGCTCGGTTGCCGGCATCCTTGAGTTCGCTGGTAAACTGATCCATTTTTTTGCCGAATTCTTTAAAGAATTTTTCAGCCTTACCTTCTTTGGTCTCTTCCATGATTATCAAATTTGGTCTGAAATTTGCAAAATAAACTCAACGAAGCAAGACAACCCCCGCGCGTTGTTCCTGCACACCCTGGTCGGGGTGAAAGGTGCTCACGTAACGCACCAGATAAACGTAAGTGCCTCCCGGCAACGGCTGGTTGGCGTTATTTTTATATCCGCCATTCCATTGAAAATTTCGGTCTTTAGCTTCAAAGACCGGCTCACCCCACCGGTTGTAAACGACTACTTCAAAATTGTCGGTTACAAAGAAGGTAAACAGATGGAAATATTTGTTTTCGGCTGCGGCGCTGTTCGGTCGGAATGCATTGGGTCCCGTTACGATAGGTTCACAATCATTGGTGACATCTACCTTATTTGAATTGGTGCATCCAAAAACGTTGGTCAGGTCGACCCGGTAACTCCCCTGGCTGTCGGCCGTGTAAACCCGCGATGTGTAATTGAGGGGAAGATTATTTTTAAACCAATTGTAAGCGCTAAAGAAGCCTGGATCTAAATCCACTTTTGAGGTAGCCGGATTTTTATTGTCAGGATCATTGCAGATGATTGCTCCTGAAGGAAGCGCGCCTTGTGGAATGGGTGCCTTCGTAATTTGCATAGAAGTAGCGGTCTTGCAACTCGCCAAGGTTACGTCTACTTCGTAAAGCCCGTCGCTGGTTTGCGAGAGGGTTGACTTTGTTTCGTTGGCGATGACTTTGCCATTCAATAACCAGGCGTACGTTGGATTAATCGCGTTGGTTGTGGCCGTCAATGTAAATGGTTTTCCATCATTGCACGCCAGCGTTGAGGCGAGGCTGGTCGTAATGAGTCCCGTCACCTGAACGGTGGCAGCAGGCGATTGAATGATACATCCACTTTGGGCGTCGACCACCTCCACTTTATACGACGCTCCATTTTCAGACATACTCAACACGATCTGTTGACCAATCAAGCCAGCCTGAAGGACGCCGCCTTTGTACCAGCGATACGTATAATTGCCGACCGGTGTCGCCGTCAGCACCACCTGATTTTGACAAGGATCCGATTGTGTAAATGCAGGAGCTATAGTTGGACTTATATAGATATTCTGGGTGATCGTTGTTGAGCATCCTGCTGTTGTTCCGGTAAGTGTTAATGTAACAGCACCGATTCCCGGTGTTAAGGACACAGGATTTGCGGTGGTTGAGCCCACAATGCTGCCCGGAACATTTGAAGACCACACGTAAGCGGCCGCGCCCGACGCAGTCACTGTGTTCCCACATCCCGGTGGTGTTATGGAAAGCGCTAAAGGAGCCGTTGTTGTAATTGAAAAATTGTTGGTGGTAGAAATACATCCGGTATTGTCTGTGATTTGTATGGTGTATAAAACCGTCGTCGCAGAGCCTTGTGAGGGGAGCGCTACATTGAAGGTATTTGCAGGACTATTCCCAGATGTCCCCTGACCAGTGGAATTATTCGTAACCAAATATTGTAAGGGAAACGAGACAGCCGTGGTTGTAATTTTGATGATTGGAGGATCGCAAAATTGAACAATGCTTGGTGTAACGGTATAGTTTGGATTACTTATCCCAAACGAATTTGAAATAGTACATCCCGAAACCTGATCCGTAATAATTCCTGAATACGTTCCAGCGCCAAGACCAGGAAATGGACCTTGGGTGCCCGCGGATTGGTCAATGCCTTGCTTATTGAAACCGCTTGGACCTGTGAGAAAATACGAATACAAATTAGGTGAGGTCACCCCCGTGAGACTGATGGTGCCGTCTGTGGCATTACACGTTGTTGGGTTCGTTCCCGTCATCGTAAATGCAGGCGACTGAATCACTGTATATTTTTTCTGCGCCGTCAACTGACAACCTGTAACCGGATCGGTGATGATAACCTGATACAGGAAAATTCCAGGAACCGTGGTGTCTACGGCTTGAAATTGAAAAGTACCACCAGGAACACTTGTTCCTGTGGTTACATTAGTGATTGTCCATACATACGTATCGCCGGGATTTTGGGCATCGAGATTGGCAGTCGCATTGTTTTGACACACGGTGAGATCCGGGCCTAAAGCAACTTTTGGTCTGCTGTCCACCACCACACTGCTGGCCGTTGAGGAACAACCATTGGTATCTGTATTTTTTACCGAGATAATTGAGGGCACAGCAACGCTTATGGTTTGTGTGACAGCCCCTGTGGACCACAGGTAGGTAAGCCCCGGAGTATTGGGCGTATTAGCATTCAGTATTACAGCCGCAGTGCATATTGGAGTTGCCAGTGCCAATGAAGGTTTTGCCGGCGACGGATTGATTTTGACCTGTTTCGTAATGGTAGTGTCGAGGCCGCATCGGTTAGTGAGTCGCATAGAAACGGTGTAGGTGCCTGCAGCTGCATAGAGATGCGCCTGCGTAGCCTGCGTGCTGCTTCCCCCATCACCAAAGAACCACTGAAATTTATCGATGGCATCCGTTGGAGTACCAACAAATTTTGTCGAGTCACCAAAACAAATGCCGGTGAATGTAAATCCGGGTCCTCCGAATCCCGTGGATTGTTGTTGCCGGAAATTAGGCAAGCCCAGGTTGCTGTTGGTGCCGCCCGCCAGGGTAAAGCCGCTCATATTAATGGCAGAAATTTTCGTGGTGTCTTCATTCGCCAGAATAGTGCCTAGCTTAGTGCTGCCTTTGATGGCCATATAGATTTGATTGTCTGGAGCGATCTGCAAGGCTCCGATTGCTCCCGCTTCAACATTATCCTTTTTAAGATGAGGGTGTCCAACGGAATCAATCGAATATTCAAAGACGTCGGAACTGGGGGTGTCGGTGACGGACGCAAAAACTTTATTGCCACCGGGAGAAAATTCTATTCCATACACCTGGCCGGCTGGATGTTTCAAATCAATTTTTCGATAATAAGAAAGTGTCCCCGTTGAGTCATTCAGGTGAAACAACTCCACTAAATTACTTACACCGGGTGTAGATAAGGCAACGGCCAAATTATTCTTTGGCCCGAGTTTCATGTATCCTTCACCATTCGCAGCAAACTGAAAGGAATGCACCGATCCGATCGCAGAATAAACCGGATCACCCAATCCCTGGGCCGTAATTTTGTAGGAGCGGAAAGTATTGTTGCCATATTCGTGAGCGATTAACCATTGATTGTTCCCGGTGATTCGCTCTGTACTTTTAGCAAATAATAAAACATCCTTCTGCACGATGCCGCCTTTGCCACCGTTCAATTTCAAATCAAAAAGTGAGTAACGCAGTTCATCTCCCGATATACCATTGATGGCTTGCGTGGTAAAAATATAATACAATGTCTCATCACCGGGCACAGGTATAATCAATGCCGACTGGGAAGAGTTTGGATCACCGCCAATTCCCGACGCAATGGAGGTGTTCGTCTTATCCCACACCTGATCACCATCGGTATAAAAAATGGTTTGGCCATTCCGGTCGCAGACGATAGCACATCCGGCTGGTGCGTCCATGGCGCTGTTGTTAAGGGCCTTGGGCGGTCGCTTGTTAAAATCAATTCCGGCCTTGTTGCCGAAATACCAGATGTTCGATCGCTGGTCGATCGTTCCATATTCTTTCACCGTTACTCCTGCGTAGGTGGAGCATCCGCTTCCATCCGTGGCTACCACATAATAATATCCTGCAGAGTCTGGTTTAAGGATCGGCCCGGTTTGTCCGTTTGACCACGTGTAGGAGGTGGGTGTTCCTCCTGAAGCTCTTACTTTTACGGAAAATTGTTTGGGCGTAGAACTTCCGCGTGGTGGTGGGAACTCAGAACGGCAAGCGGTGGTGTCAGTTGGCAATTGCAACTTCAAAAGAAATGCCGTCATCGTAACGGGCTGAGTTACTTTTTGCTTTTTTCCCTGATAGTAAGCCGTGAGCGTAACATTATAGGTTTTGGCCTGTTTGAATTTATGAACCGGGCTCCAATCGGTCACGCTTGTTGTATCGCCAAAATCCCAATGCAAACTATCGGCATTGGGCAAGACATTGGGAAAGAAAGTAGTGTTATTATTTTGACACGTGCCCACCGAGGTAAACGATAAGGTAAGGATGACACTCCCATTCGCAAATGACGGGAACTGTGTTCCTTTAAAATCGATGGCGCCAAAAGGCAAAGGAGTTTGAATAACCCCGGCAGCAACGGTATCCGTCTTGGTAAATCTTTCAACCAAAAAAGGTCCGCCAGCGACGGTTTGATAGATATGATAGATCGCACTGTCGGGCGCCAGTTGTAATCCCCAACTGCGAAACTCCGGTGCCTTAAGCACTGTGGTCAACGTGGTAGCAGGATTCAGGTAATCGTATTGAAGTAGATTCGCATTAATTCCTGCTTCGCCAACACGCGAGATGTATAAATATTGACCGGCATTATCCCACTGAATGTCATAAATAGATTGCGGTTGCACTGTTACCGTGCCGGTGTTATAGATGTAGCGGTCAAATGACAACACTCCCGTAGCATCATTAAAGGTGAGAATGATGGCATCCGTTTGTGTATTTTGTGCTGACACGGCAAGCTTCTTTATTTTTTTGTTGTATGAAAAATTAGCAACTGACATTGGCAGTCCAAGTGGTGAGCTAACGGTCGTGGTAAACGTTCCCGATGTGAAACTCGCTTTGTTGATGAGGGTAGCAGAATAGTTTTGTGATCCATTCTGATGCGTGATCAGCCAAAAATCTTTCCTATTTGCATGGGGAACGATCGTCATTCCCTCCGACCGGTTGGCCAATCCGGCAATAGCCACATTTTTCGGGTTCACCAGGTCTCCTAAAGCAGGCGCCGGAGAAACCGATCCGCCAAATAGCGTCATGTCAGCGATGCTTACAGCGATGGAACCACCTGTTGTGTAGTTGGCGGTGTTGGTGAAAATAAAAAATTTAGTAGAGTCACCGGGTACCTGACAAATAACTACAGGTTGGTTGGCTGACGTGTTGCCCAGGAGTCCGGAGCCGTTGGGCATGACGACATGAAACGCATTGTAGACGTTGGCTCCATCGGTATAAAATAAAAGATCAGCTGTAGATGGATCAGTGGCCACGGCGCTTCCACCGGTGCCAAACGGAATGGCCTTGTCGGTGACAGTAAAAGGTTTGTTGGTGGAGCGGTTGAACCGGATCGCGTTGATCGAGTTACCGAAATACCAATTGTGCTGCGCCAGGTTTTGTGCCTGGGAAGCTATGGTTACAAACAAAATGAAAAAGAATAATGACCTTTTCAAGACCCCGAGAATTTTCCGCCCATCTAACTTCATCAACATATTTTTTAAACGCTATCTGATTTCTGTGAACCGCATTAACAGCCATGGGTTAGACACCGAATGCGGCTAAAGTTAAAACGCCCAAGACCCACTAAATTATACAATTTGATGAAAAATATCGTTACATAGATGAATGCCCCTGATTTGTCGATAAATGTTTTTTTAAATGTCATGAAACGTCTTAATTTGCTTGGATGAGTGTAGAAAAATCCCCCGATTGGATGTATAAGGTGATGGTTTTGCTTGTTGTATTAATGCTCGCGGCGGGGGAAACTGTAACTGCACAGGATGCACAATTCTCCCAGTTTTATGCGGCGCCCTTGTACTTAAACCCTGCTTTTGCAGGTTCTACCGGTCAGGCCCGCGTGGGTACCAACTATCGCAACCAATGGCCCGCCATTGATGCCAACTTCAACACGATCTCGGCCTTCGCCGATTTTTATATAGAAGAAAAAAACAGCGGCGTGGGCGTGATCATCACCAAAGACCGCGAAGGATTATTGGGACTTCAATCCACAAGTATTGGGTTGCAATATTCCTACGATTTGAAACTCACGAAAGGACTTTCGTTCCGGCCTGGATTTCAGGGATCTGTTTACAACCGCGCCATCAATTTTGATAAGCTCACCTTCGGGGATCAATTTGACCCCAACACCGGACAAGTGGTAAACAAACAGTCGGTGGAAGGCCTGAACTCCGGTCAGTCCAAATTTTTTCCTGACATGACCCTGGGTGGATTATTTTATTCCAAGAATGGATGGTTTGGTGTGACGGCTGCTCACATCACGCAACCCAACCAATCGCTGGTGGGAACGACGGATCTTCTGCCCATGAAAATCAGCGGACATGCGGGTTGGAAATTTTATCTGACTCCCGGTGTAATCGGTCAGGGTTTTTATAACCGACCGCGCGAGCGGAGCATTACACCAACGTTTCAATACCGGCATCAGGGAAGGTTTGATCAAATGGATGTGGGTGTCTACTACACCCTCGAACCTTTGGTCATTGGTACCTGGTATCGTGGCGTGCCTTTCAAATCCGTGAATGGTATTGTTAATAATGAATCTATTGTGTTGCTGGTGGGCTTCACTAAAAAAGGAGACAAAGATATTTTGAACATCGGCTACAGCTACGACTACACCATCTCCAAGCTCGGCCCCGGCAGCGGTGGTGCACACGAATTCAGTATTGTGTACAGTTGGAGCACGCGCGACCCACGCAAGCCACCGAAAGACAAGCTGTTTATTCCCTGCCCGGATTTTTAATGGAGGGACGTCAGCTTGCAGTTTGGTGTGAGTTGTGGTTTCAGTTTCCTTATTTACATTAGTTGTGCCGGAAAACAACAACAACCGTAAGCTAAACGAAAAAAAATTTACGCCTATGAACAACACCCCCTCACATCATGAGCGTATTGCAAAAATGACCTTTGCTTCGGTCTATCCAATGTATCTCGCAAAAGTGGAGAAGAAAGGCAGAACAAAAGAAGAGTTGCATCAGGTCGTTGCGTGGCTCACTGACTTCGATAATAAGAAATTGCAAGGTCTGATTGAAAAAAAAGTGACTTTTGAAACGTTCTTTCAGCAGGCAGCATTAAACCCCAATGCACAACTCATCACCGGCGTAATATGTGGTTATCGGGTGGAGGAAATCGAAAACCCTTTGACACAAAAAGTCAGGTATTTAGACAAGCTGGTGGATGAGTTAGCGAAAGGCAGAAAGATGGAGAAGATTTTACGGACTCGTAACGAGTAGGGTAGCTAAATATGAAGACGATATAGTACCTTTAGTTAGACTAAGCTAAATCATTGTAAATCTACCGCTATGCCAAACTACTTAATTGAAATTCCTCATTCGGGAGACGTGTTTGAATGTAAGCAGGTGATCAAATTGTCTAAGCAGGTGATCAAATTGTTTGTGACCTCAAGTTCACATTTACTGGCCAATGCGCATTGGGGTTGTAAGGATGGTGTTCACAAAGCGTGGTCATAGGCGACTTTGATAACAAGGAGCAAGCCCTCCAGACTGTTCCGGCTTACCTGAAACGCAATATCAGCATTATCGAATTGGTGAAATTCAACAAAGACGATATTGCAAAGTTTGCCCATGACCAATAGTAGGGCACACCAGGAGCAGCTTTGAAGTTCTTGTTTCTTAATTTAGTTCACCGCCGCACATTTCTGTTGCATTAAGTGCGGGAATTAGAGCACACCATGAAAATTGATTTCTTACCACATTTTATTTTGACCCTGATTTTACTTTCCTGCTCGGGAAGGAAAAATCAGATTCAGTTTGAAAGCGACTTAAAATCGCTCGACCTTAACCGTGGAGATATTGCGTTATGCGGTTCGGCGAATGGTCAATTTGGTACCGTTGCCTTCAGCCTTTCCTGCTCGGAGATAGTAAGAGCCAATTTTAATCTTGCTACGGCCTTGCTGCATTCCTTTGAATATGCTGAAGCTGAAAAAGTATTTGCCAAAGTCATTGATGAGGACCCTCAATGCGCGATGGCCTACTGGGGAGCCGCCATGTGCAACTTTCACCCGCTGTGGGAAATTCCAAGCCAAACGGACCTGCAAAAAGGCGCCCGTATTATTGCATTAGGCCGCTCCTTAGTAGAAGATAAAACGTCGCGGGAATCGGATTACCTGGAAGCAATCGCCACCATCTTTGACCGATGGGATGAACTTGATCACCTTATGCGTCTGCAAAAATTTGAAAGAGCTACAGAGAAAATTCATATAAAATATCCCAATGATAATGAAGCGGCTGTTTTCTATGCCCTCGCCCTTCGTGCTGCAGCTGACCCAGCTGACAAATCCTTTCAGAAACAAAAGAAGGCGGGAGAAATTTTAAATGCAGTGTTGAAAAAAGAACCCAACCATCCGGGAATCTCCCATTACATTATTCATACCTACGACTATCCTGAACTTGCTGAATTAGCGCTGCCTGCTGCAAGAAAGTATGCGTTGATTGCATCCACCTCTGCACACGCCCAGCACATGCCTTCTCACATCTTCACGCGACTTGGGCTTTGGGATGAATCCATCCAATCAAATATTAACTCGATCTCGGCTGCACAGTGTTATGCACAAAGTCTGGGAATCAAAGGTCATTGGTCAGAAGAACTTCATGGATTGGATTATTTAGTCTATGCCTACTTGCAAAAGGGTGACGACGGTAACGCCAAAATGCAAATGGACTACTTCAACACGGTCAACGAAGTCTATCCTCATGACTTTAAAGATGCCTATTCGTTTGCTTCCCTGCCTGCCCGATACGCGTTGGAACGCAAAAGTTGGATAGAAGCAGCGCGCCTGGAACTGAAGCCCAATTTTCCGTGGGAAAAATTCCCCTGGGAAAAAGCCAATGTAACATTTGCGAGATTACTGGGAGCTGTTCATTCCAACCGGCTGCCACAGGCCAGAAATGAATTGCAGGAGTTGCAACTCAGTCACAAAAAACTCCAGGATGCAAAAGAAAACTACAAGGCAAATCTGTTACTCATTCAGGTTAAAATTTCGGAAGGATGGATCAAATTATACGAAGGCCATAAGGCCGATGCTCTTGCGTTGATGAATGACGCCGCATCCATGGAAGACGCGACCGAGAAACATCCGGTCACGCCGGGCGAAGTTATCCCTGCCCGGGAGTT